>ERZ791803.1293-NODE-1293-length-12021-cov-2.212770_pt1 | contig 12021 bp, 13 predicted proteins | sample MGYA00510307_ERZ791803 | MGnify/ENA primary metagenome ERZ791803 (study PRJEB30046, sample SAMN00791963) | human gut metagenome | study: EMG produced TPA metagenomics assembly of the A metagenome-wide association study of gut microbiota in type 2...
TGGGGAGAAAAGCAAGGATTGATGGGGGAAATTTTATAATGAAGGAATGCTTGAAAACGTGGGAATTTTAAATAAAGGAATGCTTGAAAACGTGATTACTCAGGGAATTTTGAAAATAAGAAACTGCCAGAGCAATATTTTATGGATAAGGTGTTAACGTAACAAGATTTCATGGGCACTGGGCAAGTTATCCCAGTGAACTTTTCTTCTGGAATTTATATAATGGGAACTGTAAATGATTCTTGTGTTGCATCTGGATGCGGGAAAATATAATGTTCAGGAGGAAATGAAAATGATAGTTACGACACTGGAAGAGAGCGCACGTTATCATGTATTGGGTGAGAATGTTAAGAAGGCGCTGGAGTGGCTGAAGGCAAATGATATCCGTGAGATGGAGGATGGGCGGTATGCTCTGGATGGAACGGTGTTGTCCAAGAGCAGTCTGCTGGATATGAATGCCAAGGAGAAGCAGGGCGTGTTTATTCTGGTTCAGCGTTATACCACTCGTTCGATTGATGACTGCTGGTTTGAGGGGCATAAGAAATTTATTGATATTCATTATGTGGCGGATGGGATGGAGTATTTCTGCTATACGCCTCTGGCCCGGGCAGGGAAGCCGGTTACGGAGTATGACGAGGTGGAAGATGATTTCCTGTATAACAGGGATTATGAGACCGGCGTCCTGATGAAAGCGGGAGATGTGGTCATCGTTTATCCGGAGGATGTACATATGCCGCAGCGCCGGGCGCTGGTGCCGTCAGATGTGGTGAAGGCCTGCATCAAGATCGTAATATAATGCTGTAATAATAGTGTTGTGATAAAAGAGAAATGCTCCTGTTTGAGCAGGCAGAGTGATCTGGATGCCTGGCAGGAGCATTTGTCGATAATATCAATGAGCGGGAGAATGGATATTTTGAGGAGAATAAAGGAGAACGATATAGTTTGACGGTTCTTCTCTCCCCTACGAGGAGAACGTGAAGCGCACCGCGATCATCTGTTCCCTGGCCCACGGCATGGGCTGCTCCGTGGAGGGCGAGCTTGGCCATGTGGGACAGGCGGCGGATGCGGATGATGATAACCTGGATCTGTACACCAACCCGGAGCAGGCTATGGATTTTGTGATGCGGACGGGGGTGGACGCCCTGGCGGTGGCGATCGGTACGGCTCACGGAGCCTATCCGAAGGGTAAGATCCCGAGGCTTGATTTTGACAGGCTCAGCCAGCTTAAGGATACCCTGGACATGCCGCTGGTGCTGCACGGCGGCTCCGGTTCTGGTGAGGACAACTTGAGAAAGGCAGTAGCAGGCGGTATCAACAAGATCAATGTCTGTACCGATGCATTTGAAGCGGGCAAGCAGGCCATGCTGGACGCTCTTGAAAAAGAGCCGGGGATGGATTACATGCACCTGTGCATGGCAGCGGAGGCCGGCATCAAACAGTTTGTGAAGGATTACATGAAGGTGATCGGCTCCTCAGGGCGGTATATCTACGGGGAGGCAGTCAGCGAGAGCCGGGAATAGAGAAAACTCATAAAAATTGTTGGAAGAATGAGGTGTACGGTTGAAGCAGGATAAGGATGCATTGTATAATAGTAGAATAATCAACTGTCTTCTGGAGGGCGGAACCTATACGACCTTTGCGGTTGCGGACAATGTAGGCTTATCGGAGAAAACAGTGCGGACCCGGATCAACCAGATCAATGACTGGATGATCCGGGAGAATCTCGGACGCATCTGTAAGAAGCAGGGAGCGGGTGTATGGCTGGAGGCGGATGAGGAGCAGAAAAAGCGGCTCCGTGCAAATCTGACTGCGGACAACAGGCTGCTCCCTGCGGCTCAACTGGACAACCGCAATAAACAGCTCATCGGGAAACTGCTGAAATTAAAGGCAGGCGAGATCACCACGCTCCAGCAGTTGTCGGACAGCCTTTATCTAAGCCCGCCGACCGTAGGGAGACTGGTAAAGGACGTTTCCTACTGGTTTGAGGAGCGGAATTTAAAAGTGGAGTCCCTGCGGAGCAAGGGAATACGCCTGACCGGCGATGAGTATGGATTCCGGATTGCCATCCGGGATTATATGATGGAGATGATGCCGGAGGTGATGGAGGCCCTGATGGGCACCTTTGCGCCGGGCGTGGATACCGCCAGGATCCGCAGGATCATCGTGGAGGCGGAAAATGCCTGGAGGATCGAGCTGGCGGATGATTCCTTTAAGATGGCATGGATCATGACCTGTCTGTCCCTGGCAAGAAGGCAGACAGCCGGTCAGACCTTTTATCGGACCAACCGGGATGACATTCAGAATTATAATGAATATTCATTTGCAGAGTCCATTTACCAGAGGATCGAGCGGGTATACCAGATCCAGATCTCCGAGGAGGATGTGATGCTCCTGGCGGTGCTTTTGCTGACCGCGAAAAAGATCAAGAATTTTGCCAATCTCCAGGGCGAGGATTTTACGAAAAAATATGACAAGGATCTGGCGGCTTTTGTCAGGCTGGTCATAGAGACGATCGATGCGGTGCTGGATATCGATCTGTCGGAGGATACGGTGCTGTATGAGAGCCTTTTGCTGCACATGAGGTCAGCGATCTTCCGCATGAAGTATTCGACGGCCACCGGGGAGAGTATCAGTAAATATGTTAAGAAAGAATATAAGCAGACATTTCTTGCCACCTGGTCCACCAGCAGCCTGTTTGAGGAGTATTACGACGTGCAGGTGACGGAGGACGAACTGGCGGGGATCGCCCTTTACATCCAGGCGGCTATCATACGCCAGAAAAAGGGTCGGCCGCTGACGGCGCTGTTTATCAGTGAGAAGGGGCTGGCGTCCAGCCAGCTTGCCATCGAAATGCTGAAGTACAATATTCCTGAGATCATGGAGATCCAGGCGGTCAGCAACCACGATTTTAAGCTGGATCAATACCGGGACGTGGATGTGATCGTAAATACTTCGGATTCCAGGATAGAGGATTCCAGAGTGGTCAATGTGGGTCCCCGGTTAAATGAACAGGGGATCGAGCTGGTGCGCCAGAAGGTCAGCCAGATATTCAGCTACCGGAAGAAACCGGAATTCCGTTTTAACGGCCTGTGCCACCAGCTTTTTGAGATGGATCTGCTCCTGCTCCGTCCAAAGGTGGAGGAGAAGGATCAGTTGATCACGATGATGGTGAAGAAGCTGGAGGAAAAGGGGGATGTGACGCCCCACTACCTGCCCAGCGTGTTTGACCGGGAACGGGCGACAACCACCAGCATCGGAAGGGGGATCGCCATCCCCCATGGAAATATGGCGGAGATCAACGAGTCGAGGATCGTTGTGGCGATTCTGGACAAACCGATCGCCTGGCATGAGGACATGGTTGATGTAGTGTTTTTACTGGCAGTGAAAATGACGTCTAATTTTGAGATCAGGCGAACGAAGCAGTTTTATAAAGATTTCCTTCAGCTTACGGACGACGATGAGAATCTGGAGGCGATGAAGAAGATGGATTCCGCGTTGGATCTATATCAGTATTTTATCAAGTAAAGGGGAGATGTGGATATGGCAGTGAAGGAGATACTGGACAGAAGGGTCATTGATCTGGACATGAATGCGGAAAATAAGGATCAGGTGATCCGGCACCTGGCAGGGCTTTTGAAGGATGCCGGTTATATCGAGGATCTGGATGGATATATCAGGGATGTTTACCTGCGGGAGAGCGAAGGCATTACCGGGATCGGAGGTCATGTGGCGATCCCACACGGCAAGTCCGACCATGTGGACAAGGTGGGGATCGCGGTGGGCCGGACGCAGGATATGATCGAATGGGAGTCCTATGACGGGGAACCGTCCCGGCTGTTCTTTCTGTTTGCGGTGCCGTCCGACAGCGAGGGAGCGAAGGACCATCTGCGGCTGATCGCGGAGCTGGCAGGTAAGCTGGGGAATGATGCGACTATGGAGAAACTGCAGCACGCGGGGACTTATGAGGACCTGCTGGAGGCATTTTCATAAAAAAGGAGGGACTTTGGATGGCGGATGTATTTATGGCTCCGGGGATGATCATCAGCGGAAACCAGGCGCTTCTGCGGGCGGCTGAGACGATCGGTTCACTGGGGAGCAGGGCGCTTGTGGTGACCGACACAACCATGGAGATGCTTGGGAATCTGAAGAAGGTAACGGACATGCTGGTTCAGGCGGGAGTATCCTGCGTGGTGTATTCGGGCATCAACGGGGAGCCGGACGACAAGATGATCGTGGAGGGCGTGCGGCTTTACCTGGAGAATGGCTGTGACTTTTTGGTGGGACTGGGCGGCGGAAGCCCCATCGATTCCATGAAAGCGATCGCCATGGTTGCCGGCTGCGGCGGAAGACCGGCTGACTATATGGGGCGGACCGTCTCGACAAAGCTGGCTCCGATGGTGGCAGTTCCCACCACGGCAGGCACCGGATCTGAGGCGACCCAGTTCACGATCATCACCGATACCGAAAGCCAGGTGAAAATGCTCCTCAAAGGGCCGGCCCTGATGCCGGATGTGGCGGTGATCGACCCGCAGTTCACCATGACGGCGCCGCCGAAGATCACCGCGGCTACGGGCGTGGACGCCCTGACCCATGCGATCGAGGCTTACACCTCCAAAAAGGCGCAGCCTCTTTCCGACACCTTTGCCCTTTCTGCATGCCGCAGGATATTTGGGCATCTGCGCACCGCGTGGGGACAGGGTGACAATGAGGAGAGCCGGATTCAGATGTCCCTTGCGGCGTTGGAGGCAGGAATGGCATTTAATAACGCCTCTGTGACGATCGTTCATGGGATGAGCCGCCCGATCGGCGCGCTGTTCCATGTGCCCCACGGGATCTCTAACGCCATGCTGCTGAATGTTTGCTTAAAATATGTGCTGGACGGTGCGGAAGCTGGTGAGATGGGCGCGGCGCATAGCGGAGCGCTGGCTGGCGCGGAGGCTGGCGCGGAGGCCGGTGCATTGACTGAAGTGGCGGAAAGCGCGATACAGCGGTTTGCGGATATCGCAGTAACCTGCGGTTTTGCTAAAGAGCAGGATCCTGCATATGACGCAGCAACGAAGCTTCTTCACGAGGTCGAACAGCTCTTACAGGATATCGGTATCCCGGCTCTTGCAGAATATGGGATTGATAAAGGGGAGTTCATGAAAGCGGTCCCGAAGATGGCGTCTGATGCATTTGCTTCCGGAAGCCCCTTCAATACCAGGAGAGAGGTCAGTGCCAAGATCATGGAGGAGCTTTACAGAAAGCTCTGGTAGCGGCAGGAAATCAGGACGAGGGAGGATTTGACGATGAGATATGTGGAGTTTGGCGAGGATAAAAAGTATGATCTGATCCTGCTGGGGCGGGTTGCCATTGACTTTAACCCTGTGGATTATTATAAGACCCTGGCGGAGAGCGGGACCTTTAAAAAATATGTGGGCGGCTCCCCTGCCAATATCGCAGTGGGCCTTTCACGTCTGGGTAAAAAGTGCGGATTTTTTGCGAGGGTATCAGACGACAGGTTTGGAGAATTTGTCACGGATTTTTTTGAGGAGGAGGGCATCGATACCTCCCATATCCGAACATGTGAGAACGGGGAAAGCCTGGGCCTGACCTTCACGGAGATCCTCAGCCATGATGAGAGCAGCATCCTGATGTACCGGAACGGGATCGCGGATCTGGCCCTGTGCCCGGAGGATATTGACGAGGATTATCTGGCTCAGGCAAAGGCAGTCCTGATCTCCGGCACGGCCCTGGCAGCCAGTCCGTCCAGGGAGGCGGCGTTAAAGGCCGTGGCCCTGGCAAAAAAGAACGGGGTCCGGGTCATTTTCGACATCGATTACCGGGCGTACAACTGGAAGAGTGAGGATGAGATCGCCGTGTATTATGCGGCGGTGGCGCGGGACAGCGATATCATCCTTGGCTCCAGGGAGGAGTACGATCTGACGGAAAGGTTCCTGGGCCTTGACGGGACCGATGAGGCATCTGCCCGGTATTGGTGCAGAGGGCAGGCATCCATCGTAGTCATCAAACATGGAAAGGAGGGCTCCACTGCCTACACAAAGGACGGCAGATCCTATTCCATCCGTCCGTTCCCGGTAAATGCGTTAAAAGGCTTCGGAGGCGGGGACGGTTATGCGTCCAGCTTCCTGTTCGGGATCTTAAACGGATATGAGATGATGGATTGCTTAGAGCTTGGTTCCGCGTCTGCATCCATGCTGGTAGCATCCCACGGATGCAGTCCCGACATGCCGACGGAGAGCGAGCTTAAGGAATTTATCCGGAAGGAAAAGGAACAGTTCGGCGAGATGGTGGCAAGAGTGGAGTGACAGAGATGGAAAAAAGAGAGATAGGTAAATCCGGTATTATGGCAAGCGGCCTGGCGCTGGGGTGCTGGGCGATCGGCGGAGGAGAATGGTGGGGAACCAACGACGATCAGATGTCTGTTGACACGATTCACCGGGCGGTGGAACTGGGGATCAACTGGATCGATACGGCGCGGGTGTACGGATTTGGACATAGCGAGGAGGTTGTGGGCCGGGCCTTAAAGGAGCTGCCCCGAGACCAGGTCATCATTTCCACCAAATGCGGACTCCAGTGGTATGACGGCGGCGGGGAGCCGCATTTCTGTAAGGAGGGCCATCAGGTGCACCGGGATCTGTCGCCGGGAGCGATCAGGCGGGACCTGGAGCTGAGCTTAAAGGCCATGGGCACGGACTATGTGGACGTGTACTACACCCATTGGCAGTGTAAGACCTACGGGCTGGTACCGGTGGCGGAGACCATGGGAGAGCTTCTTAAGATGAAACAGGAGGGCAAGATCCGGGCGGTCGGCGCCTCCAATGTGGATCTGCGGATCTTAAAGGATTATGTGGCTGCAGGGCAGCTTGATGTGATCCAGGAGAAGTTGAGCATCCTGGACCGGAAGCCGGAGGCGAAGCTTCTGCCGTTCTGTGAGGAGCATGGGATCACTTTGCAGACCTACTCTCCCATCGAGCAGGGGCTGTTGACCGGAAAGGCGTCCAACGATTATGTGCCGAAGCCGGGGGAAGTGCGGGATGGAAAGGCATGGTGGCGTTCGGAGAACATCCGGATCGCCAATGAGATGCTTGCAGGGTGGAAGGATCTGACGGAGAAATACCAGTGTACACTGGCAAACCTCTGTATCAAGTGGAATTCCATGCTGTCGCCCAATATCAACGTGCTCTGCGGAGCCAGGAAGCTGCCGCAGATCGAGGATACGGCCAGATCCCTGGATATTCCCCTGACACGGGAGGAGTTTTTGAGGATGAAGGCGGATGCGGACGAGGCGATCGCGCGGCAGAAGCTTTAAACGGTTACATAAAATTATTTAATTACAAAAAAGAAAAGAGGATATCAACATGAAGATAGCAGTATTAAATGAATTCAGCCAGGCGCCGAAAAACCCGATCATTGTTAATGAACTTAAGAAAGTGGTCGAGCCGATGGGACATCAGGTCTATAACGCAGCTATGGAGAAGCCATTGTCCGACCAGGACGTGCCGGAGGCATATACGGAGGATAACCCTAGGCTGACCTACCTGCACCTGGGCATTCAGGCGGCTCTGCTTTTAAATTCCGGGGCGGTGGATTTTGTTATCACCGGCTGCGGTACGGGTCAGGGTGCGCTCATGTCCCTCAATATGTATCCGGGCGTTGTGTGCGGATATTGTATTGAGCCGACCGACGCCTATCTTTTCTTACAGATCAACAATGGCAATGCGCTGGCGATCCCGTTTGCCAAAGGCTTCGGCTGGGGCGCGGAGCTGAACCTGAACAATATTTTCACCAGAGCATTTGGTTCTCCCAAGGGCATGGGTTATCCGGACGGAAGAAAAGAAGCGCAGAACCGCAATGCCAACCTGCTGTTTGAGGTGAAAAAACAGGTTGCCAAGCCGCTCTTAGAGGCTCTTAGATCAATCGACCCGCAGATGGTGCGGGAGTGTATGATCCCGAGATTCCTGGACTGCTTCTACGGGGGATGTAAGGATGAGGAACTGAAGGCGTTTGTGGATGAAGTGGTGGCTGGGAGGTAAGCCTGGATGGAATCTATCTATCTGCCCCAATTTACGGTTGGGGAGCATGCGTTTGAGGCGTTTAAACCTGAGATGGGAAAATACGGAGCTTCGGTTGCGGTGATCCATGGGGAAAAGGCATGGGCGGCTGCACGGGATCTGGTGGCTCCCGCCATAGAAAAAGCGGGACTTGAGCTGACGCGGGAGTTTGTCTACGGTCATGACGCCACCTATGAGAATGTGGAAAAAATCATTTCAGACAGAGCGGTACAGGAAGCGGACATGCTGCTTGCTGTCGGCGGCGGAAAATGCATCGATACGGTAAAGCTGGCGGCAGATAAGCTGGGAAAGCCGGTGTTTACGGTACCGTCCATTGCTTCGAACTGTGCTCCGATCACAAAGATCAGTATCATGTACCATGAAGACGGGGCATTTAAGGATATTCCCCGGCTGACCAATGTCCCGGTACACTGTTTTATCAACCCCAGCCTCGTGCTTGCCGCGCCGGTGCGCTATCTGTGGGCAGGGATCGGCGATGCCATGGCAAAGCACGTGGAGTCGTCCTGGTCCGCAAAAGCCGGGGAGCGCCTGGATTACGGAAGCGAGCTGGGGATCGCCGCGGGACGCATGTGCTTTTACCCGATCCTCCAGGACGGCGCGCAGGCTCTCCGGGATGCCGCAGCGGGGAAGGTCAGTGAAGAACTGAAAAATACGATCCTGAATATTGTGATCTCTCCCGGAATCGTGTCCGTGTCGGTGCATCCGGATTATAACGGAGGGATCGCCCATGCACTGTTTTACGGTCTCACCAGCCGCAAGCATATTGAGAAGAACCATCTGCACGGGGAAGTGGTCTCCTATGGCACCCTGGTCAACCTGATGGTGGATGAAGACTGGGAAAAGTTAAGCCGGACCTATGCGCTTCACCGGGAGATCGGGCTTCCGGTGTGCCTGGCAGACTTAGAGCTTGAGAAGGAGGATCTTCTGGAGGATGTGCTGGAAGTGACTATGGCGAACCAGGAGATGCTTCATACGCCTTATCCGGTCACGAAGGATATGATCTATGGGGCGATCCAGCGGCTGGAAGATTATGATGGCGGAAGAAGGATATAGTATGGCTTACGATTATAAGAAAGCATTTAGTGTAGAAGGAAAGCGCTGCATCGTCACCGGGGGAGCCCAGGGGCTTTCCCGCGGCATGGCAGAGGGGCTTTTAGAAAACGGCGCAGAGGTGGTCCTGATGGACCTGCAGGCGGAGAAGCTGGATGCCGTGGTAAAGGAGTACCAGGCCATGGGCTATAAAGCCTATGGAGTCTGCGGGGACCTTTCTAAAAAAGCGGAGATTGACCGGATGTTTGACGAAGCCATGGAGCTTTTGGGCGGGACCCTGGATGTGATGATCCCTGCCGCGGGAGTGCAGAGGCGTTATGAGCCGTGGGAATTTCCGGAGGAAATGTGGAAGCTGGTGATCAATGTGGATCTAAACCATGTATGGTTCATGTGCCAGAAAGCCATCCAGGTGATGCGGGATAAGGAGACCATTGGTAAGATCATCAATATCGGTTCCATGTGCTCCTACTTTGGAGGGACTACCATACCTGCATACACAGCGGCAAAAGGAGCGGTGGTGCAGTTGACCAAAAGCATTGCCTCCGACTGTGCAGACCACAGCATTTGCTGCAATGCCGTTGCGCCGGGATACATGGATACGGAGATGTGTGCGAACATGACCCAGGAGCGTAAGGACGAATGCACAGCCAGGATTCCAGCCGGGCGCTGGGGAACTCCGGAGGATCTAAAGGGGCCGGTTTTGTTTCTGGCGTCTGCGGCCAGCGATTACTTGAATGGCGCGGTGATTCCGGTTGACGGAGGGTATTTGACGAAATAAGAATAAGAATTTATTTGCCGGGGAAGGGGATGGCGTATGGAAAGCCGGAGCTTTTCCTGGCTTTTGTTTTTTAATTCTTTACTTTTACGCTCTTATCCTGTAAAATTGAAAGCGTGAAAGTAAAGTATAAGGTGAGAACATGGGGAAATTTGAAATTTTAGATGAATTGGTTGACAAAAGAAATGGTTATCTTCTGACCTCAGATGTGGTTGCCAGCGGTATTTCCAAGCCAACCCTTGCTGTGTATATAAAAGACAGGGGATTGGAGCGAGTTGCCAGAGGGATTTATTTATCAGAGGATGCCTGGCCAGATGAACTGTATCTGCTGTATTTGCAGAACCGCCGCATTTGTTTTTCGCAGGAAACCGCACTGTATCTTCATGGACTGATGGAGCGTGAGCCAAGACAGGTATCCGTAACGGTAATGGCAGGGTATAATGCCAGCCATTTACGAAAAAAAGGAGTTCGGGTTTTTCAGGTAAAAAGAGAAATTTATGAAATGGGTTTATCCAGTATTATGACAAATTATGGGAATCGGGTAGTTGTTTATGACCAGGAAAGAACGATCTGCGATATTATTAAAAACAAAGAAAATATGGATATACAGGTTTTTCAGACAGCAATGAAAGAGTATATGCAGGAAAATGAAAAGCAACTGTTTAATCTGATGACCTATGCCGTGAGGCTGAATATTGAAAATGAAGTCAGAAGATATACGGAGGTTATGTTATGATTAATTAAATACAAATTCGTATGGAATACTGGCAAATGAAGCAGACATTATAGTTTATCTGTATAAAGTACGGTAGATGGAGGCTGTGAATAAAACTGCACTAACGTAAGAAATATATAACTTGATTTTTATGAGATTGGATGTATACTTAGGATATAAAACAATATTAAAATAAGGGGTGAATTGTTTATGAAAGCTTTTAAAAGAATTGTTGTGTTAATGTTATGTGTAGTTTTTTCAATCAATTGTACTACTATTTCAAAAGCAGAAGAGGTGGCTATTGCAGATACTGATAATTGTCAAGTTTTAGAAGAAGACGGTATAAACTCAAATGCTGTTAATAAATCGGGTGATTCTAGAGCATATCTGATAAACCAAATAAAAAAAGTTACTGTTTCGCCAGCATATTATAATGAGACCGATAAAAAGTGGTATTATTATTCATCCAGAATGGTGACTGAATATCCTACAATTACAGTTCATGGTATAGAGGTTCCTTTTTCTACGAGCATGTGGAGTGGATTAAGTACAACCCATGTAAGGGTTCAGGTTACTTTTGAGCATCAGTATTCGGGGGTGGTAACACCATATATTGATGGGGCTAAATCAGAACCTTTAGAATACTCTTCTGGGACATGTACATATACATATTATTATATTCCCAGAAACTACCAGCCAAGCAGAAATTTACAGTTATATTTTGATAGAGGTACTTATAATATGCTTAATATAGATACTTATGTCAAAGAGTGGCGTTAGGAGGCAACAGATTGATTAGTTCAATAAGTGAATACTACAACAAAAATTATTCATATAATAGGATGTCGAACCATTCAGCGGCAGCAAGTGCTTTTCAAATTGAGAATGGACTGAAAATGGAAGATAAAAAACCTGTGGATGAAGGGAAAAGTAAAAAGACATCTATATTTGATAATTTGGATTCAGCAGCGAAGTCAGATTTGATTAATGCATATAAGGATATTGATTGGAATGATGAAGACTCCATTATGGCTTTTTTGCAAAAGGGTGTTGAACTTGGTTTTTTTGAACAGGAAGATTTAGATCAGGCGTTTCTGTGCGTGGAGGATCCAAATTTATTAAATAAAGTGCAGTATATCCCAAGTGAAAACAGCAATTTTATAAAAAGCAGTTTGGAGTTTGAAAAATTGCAGTTAAAAATGGCACGAGATTTTTATAATAATGTGCCACAATCCCTGGCTTGTCTGGAGGGGCATCTCTCTTCGCTTACTAAAATATGGGATTTTATAAGTGGAGCGTCTGCCTTGTAGTCAGTTCAGAGGAGCAGCGTTTAAAAGTAAAATAATTTCTTCCACTCATAGCTGATTAAAATTATAGATGCTAACAAATCAGAAATATTTGATTTT
>ERZ791803.1306-NODE-1306-length-11921-cov-2.431653_pt1 | contig 11921 bp, 6 predicted proteins | sample MGYA00510307_ERZ791803 | MGnify/ENA primary metagenome ERZ791803 (study PRJEB30046, sample SAMN00791963) | human gut metagenome | study: EMG produced TPA metagenomics assembly of the A metagenome-wide association study of gut microbiota in type 2...
GATATCACGGTGGAATTTCCAGGTGTCCTGGCAAATGATCACGTTAGTATTGATTGTAAAAAAGGCGAGGTATTAGGGCTTCTGGGGGAAAACGGCGCAGGAAAGACTACATTGATGAACGTCCTGTACGGCCTTTATCCGCCAAGCAGCGGAAAAATCCTGCTGGATGGCAGGGAGGTACAGATAGGTTCTCCCTCCGAAGCGATTTCCTACGGTGTCGGTATGGTCCACCAGCATTTCAAATTAGTGGATACCCTTTCTGTCATTGAAAATGTAATTCTCGGCATCCCAACCAAAAAACAGAAACTGGATCTGGAACCTGCCAGGCACAGACTGCTGGAATTGTGCAAGGAGTATGAGCTCTATGTGGACCCGGATGAAATTGTATGGCGTCTGCCAGTAGGCAAGCAGCAGTGGGTGGAAATCCTGAAAGCCCTGTACAGGGACTGTAAGGTCCTAGTGCTGGACGAACCCACGGCTGTCCTGACTCCCGCGGAAAGCGACCAGCTCTGCTGCGCAATCCGGCATATTACGGAAAAGGGGCGCTCTGTCATTTTCATAAGCCATAAGCTGCGTGAGGTAATCCAGATTACCGACCGTGTGACAGTCATCCGCGATGGCAGATACATCGGAACCGTGGACACAAAGGATGCGACGCAGCTGACATTGGCCCAGATGATGGTTGGACGTCCAGTTTCCATCGAACGGAAGGAACGCCCCGCCTTTGCAGACAGGGAGCCGGTTCTGGTCATGAAGGATGTGAACGCGGTTGACGACCGCGGCATCCCGGCCCTTAAGAACTTTAACCTCACCGTACATGCCGGCGAAATAGTCGGCGTTGCCGGCGTCGACGGAAACGGCCAGAGGGAGCTGGCTGAATGCATCTCCGGAATGCGTAAGCTGACCAGCGGTTCCATTACCATTCAAGGGCATCCCGTTACCGGTGTCATCGCGGACCCGTCATTCCTGGGCTTTATTCCGGAGGACCGGCAAAAAACCGGTCTGGTCATGGATTTCAGCGTTGCAGATAATTTGATTATCAAAGACTATTACAATGATCCCTTTGCCCATAAAAATATTTTAAACTATAAAATCATTAAGAATCATGCCCGGAAGATGATTAAAAAATACCGTGTCAAGACACCATCCGAGGATGTGCGTGTACGCAATCTCTCCGGTGGAAATCAGCAGAAGGTTGTCATTGCCCGCGAACTGGATCCCGAACCTGTCCTGGATCTTGTTGCGCATCCAACCCGTGGTTTGGATCTGGGCGCCGTGGACAATGTCCTTGATATCCTGTTAAAAGAGCGCAACCGTGGTGCGGCCGTCCTCTTCATTTCCGCGGAGCTTCAGGAAATCATGGCTTTAAGCGACCGTATCATTGTGCTTTTCAGCGGTGGGAGTATGGGGGATCTGGACGGTGAAACGGCAGATCAAAAGATTATTGGCCAGATGATGTTGGGACAGGTTCCGGAGGTGCAGTAGATGAAAATGTTGAATAAAACGAAAATTGTAAGACTTCCCTTTCTGGGAGATCTGGCGGTGTCATTTGGCCGCACGGTATTCGGAATTGTACTGGGATTGATTGCCAGCGCTGTCTTAATCGGAATTTCAGGCGTTAACCCATTTGTTGCTTACGGCGCCCTCATAAGAGGAGCCTTTGGCAATGGTCAGGCCCTGAGCAATGTCCTTGTCCGCGCGTCGCCTCTTTTGCTTGGCGGTATCGGGGTTTCCCTTGGAATCAAGGCCGGTGTCTGGAATATCGGCATGGAAGGTTATATGTACCTGGGAGCCATCGGTGCTTCCCTGGCAGGTGTTTTGGAATTGGGTCTGCCGCCCATTCTTCATATCCTGCTCTGTTTCCTCTGCGCTGCCGCATTCTCCGCGGTCTGGGGAATAATTCCAGGCTATCTGCGGGCATACAAAGGGGTGAATGAGGTAACCGCAACCATCATGATGAGCTATATTGCTATTTATCTCACTAACTGGGTTGTCTCCTGCCTGCCCCTGGTTGCGGAAGTGGGCGCGTTCTATCCCATGAGCAAAAAATTTGCCCCCAGCGCCTTGCTGCCAATCCTGATGAAGGGATCCAGCCTTCATCCCGGCCCGTTTATAGCGGTCCTTCTGTGTGTTGTCTTCTATTTTATATTAAATTATACATCCTTCGGCTACCGGACCAGGATGCTGGGCGCAAATCCCAATGCCGCCAGGTATGCGGGCATTGATGCGAAAAAGCAGATTATGATTATTATCATGATTGGAGCCATCCTTGGCGGTCTGTCCGGCGCGGTCGAAGTCATGGGCCTGAAGCGGCGTGTATATATGGAATTTGTAACAGGCGTGGGCTATGAAAGCGTCGCGGTTGCCCTTCTGGCAGGCGGCAATCCTCTGGGAGTGGTATTTTCCGCGCTGTTCTTCGCCGCACTGAAAGCAGGCGGCGCGACCATGTCCATTGAAACCGGTGTTATTTCATCCATGAATTCCATCATTATTGCCATGTGCATGCTGTTCGTGATTGGCGTGGGCGTTGTTGACAGCCGCCGTTTTGCAAAGATTGTGGACAACAGCAAGGATGATGACGATACAGAAGGCGGATCCGCGTCTTCTGCCGCAAAGGAGGGGAACTAATATGGCAATTGAAATTATTATGGATTGGCTGCAGGCAACCTTGCGGTGGGCGGCGCCTCTGCTCATCGTTGCGGTTGGAGAGGTATATGCCGAGCGTTCCGGTGTGATTAATATGGGAATCGAGGGCATCATGCTTTTCGGCGCCCTTACCGGTATTGCCGCCGGCTTTTATTTGGACAGCCTGGTGCTGGCTGTCATTTTTACAATTGTAATCGGGGCTTTTATGGGGCTTATTGTTGCTTTTCTGACGGTTTCCCGGCGGACGAACCAGGTTGTGACCGGTCTGATGATTAACATGATATCCCTGGGCGCCACGGACGCGCTGTTTTCCCTGATGTCCGAAACAAGGCAGTCCCGTGTAGCCACCTTCCCAATCATTTTCCCCAAGGGCATGCAAAGCATACCGCTAATCGGTCCCCTGCTGTTTGCGCAGCCGGTAAGCACATGGGTGGCTCTGATTCTGCCTGTCTTTGCCGCTTACATCCTTTACAAGACACGGTGGGGCTTAAATGTACGGGCCGTTGGCGACAATCCCAAGGCGGCCGCTACAGCGGGCCTGTCGGTTATCAGGCTGAAATACCAGACCGTGATTCTTTCGGGCGTTTTCGCAGCCCTGGGCGGCTGCGTGCTGACCCTGGGCGAGGTGGGATACTTTTCCGCCGGCGGCATGGCGGCGGGCCGGGGATTTATCGTCATGGCGGCCTGCGTGGTGGGCGGATGGGATCCCATCCGTACGGCCCTGGTGTGCCTGATCTTCGGCGCGGCCGACGCGGCCCAGCTCCGGTTCCAGACCACCGGTTCTGTTATTCCGTATCAGTTCCTGCAGATGCTGCCCTATATCGTTACAATTATCGCGCTGACCATCATGGTAAAACGTTCCTGCGTTCCAAAGACCTGGGGTTCGGCGTATGACCCAAAGGATGTATAAGAAATGTCACATATTCACGAAAGGATGGATTTTATGTTGGATCTGATTGTCAAAGGCGGGACTGTTGTTACGGCATCTGAAACATTTAAGGCGGACATCGGCGTGGAAGGTGAAAAAATCTCGTATATCGCAGCGGCCGGGAAGCTTGATTACCTGGTAAACAAAAATGCGGATAAAGGAAACATCACCAAAGTGGTTGACGCCCAGGGCCGGTATGTAATGCCCGGCCTGATTGAACCTCATATGCACGTAATGGCCCCATTTAATAATACCATTGATATCCTTGATTTTTATACTGCCAGCATATGCGCGGCTTTCGGCGGCGTCACCACGTTTATGGATTTCAGTACCACTACAAAAGAGGTGCCCGTATTACAGGCAGTGGAGGAACGGAAAGCAGAAATGGCTGATTCGGTACTGGATTACAGTGTGCATGCCAAATTCATTAACGCAGGGGACAGCCGGGAAGACCTGCAGGGAACCGTTAAAAAACTGGTGGAGGACGGTATACCCACATTCAAGATGTTTACCATCTACCCCGGTGTCATGATAAACGACGCCGACATCCTCAAAATCATGAAAGCCGCAAAGGAGGAAGGCGCCCTGTGTGGTTTTCACGCTGAGAGCAATGCCATCGCCGATTTCATGAAACAGAATCTTCTGGATGAAGGCAAGCAGGACTGGGAGTTCTTTAATAAAGCCAAGCCCAATGCATGTGAGGCAGAAGCGGTGAACCGTATCCTTACATTTTCCGAACTGCTGGATGTTCCGGTATATTTTTACCACCTTTCCACCAAAGAGGCGGTTGAAATGGTCCGCCAGGCCAAAAAGCGCGGTGTCAAAGTCCTGGCAGAGACCTGCGGCCACTATCTGATGTTAACGGATGAAAAAAATAAAGGCGAAGATGGCATCAACTACCTGATGAGCCCTCCGCTGCGCAGCGAAGAGGACCGGATTGCCATGTGGGAAGGGCTGAAGGACGGCACCCTCAGCCTGGTTACCTCGGACAACGAGGTATTCTCCCGGAAGATAAAGGAACAGAATCTTAAGGAGGATGCCCTGACCAATGGAAAAATCCCGGACTTCAGTGTCCCGGTTAACGGTATCCCCGGCCTTGAAGAACGGTTTGGACTGATGATTGGCGTCAACCACGGCATTATCTCCCTCAACAAGCTAGTCGAAGTGAGCAGCACCAATCCTGCCAAAGTGTTTGGATGTTATCCTGAAAAGGGCACCCTGGAGGTAGGAAGCGATGCTGATATCATCGTGGTGGATCCGGAAAGGACGGTTCCCTTGGTACGGGGAAATCTCCACTACCCCGCGGATCTGGATTATGATTTCTATGAAGGCTTTACCTCCAGAGGCTGGCCGGTGTGCACCATCCGCCGCGGTGAAATCCTGATTGAGGACGGCAGGTTCAAGGGTAAAAGAAAATCCGGCAGGTTTTTAAAATGCAGCCTGAAGCCCCGAAAAGAAGCTTAAGCATTTAAAAAAGTCCCCGCCGCATCCGTTCACCCTTCCAGGCATGCCTTCAGCCTGTCCCCTGCATCCCGTATACGCTCTCCATCCCGGCTGTCAAGCGCTGCCTCAAATGCCTGCATCAAGCGTTCAATCCGGCTCCGCTGTTCCCCCGTACTCTTCTCGTAACACTGTTCCCCCAACAAAAGCAGGAGACGGTTTTCTTCCTGGTCCCTGGGAGGGACTTTCAGATAGGAAAGTTCCTCCATCCTGGCCTTAATCTGCTCATCCGTCATGGTGTTATGTCTCCCCTTAATAATCTGTTTCTTCACCTTTCCGGTGGAAACCACCTTCACCTCCACTTCCAGGATTGAATTGATGTCATAGGTATAGGTCACGTCCACTGCCTCCGCCCCTGCCTTGTTCTTCGGCACCTGGATATCCAGGCTTCCCAGCAAAAGGTTGTTGGCGGTAAGACGGCTCTCCCCCTGGTAAACTTCAATGCGTATCCTGTCCTGGTTATTGCGGATTGTGTAAAACCGTTCCGTGCGGCTGGCGGGAATGACCGTATTGCGCTCAATGATAGGGCAGAAATGCCCGGCCTCATAGACGCCCTCCCGGCGCTCCCTCACCACCTCGGTCCCCAGGGTAAAGGCGCATACATCGGTCAGGATCATTTCCCTGACTTCCCTGTTCCTGCTTTTCATGGCCCCCTGTATGGCGGCCCCCAATGCCACTGCCTCATCCGGATGCACGGACACATCCGGGAACTTATGGAACAGCTTCACCACAAAATCCTTTATCACCGGCATGCGCGTGGCCCCGCCCACCAACACTACCTGGTCAATGTCCTGCAGCTTCAGATGTGAATCCGCAATGCTCTTCTGGATGGGTCTGCGTATGCGCTCCAGCAGCGGCAGGCAGAGTTCTGCATATTCCCCAGGATTCAAGGACAGGTCTTTTTCTTCTCCCTTTATCCTGCAGCGCATCCTTACCGTCCCATCCAGGCTGAACCGTTTCTTGGAATTCTCCGCCGCCTCATGGACAGCCGCCCGCTCCTCCCATTCCAGACCATCCTCATCCAGCCCGTTTTTATCGTAAAACTCCTGCTCCAATACCCTGGTAAAATCCTCGCCCCCAAGGTAGTTATCCCCGGCCACGGCCCGCACCTCCAGGATGGGTCCGCATAGTTCCAGGATGGATACGTCAAATGTACCTCCGCCCAGGTCAAATACCAGGAATCTTGTGTTCTCTGTTTTATCGTACAGGCCGTATGTGATGGCGGCGGCAGTGGGTTCGCTGATAATCCGCTCCACCTTAAGCCCGGCCAGTTCTCCTGCCAGTTTCGTGGCCCTTCTGCGCTTATCGTCAAAATACGCGGGCACGCTTATGACCGCCTCATGGACCTGACTGCCCAAAAAAGCCTCCGCATCCTCCTTCAGGGAACGCAGGACCATGGCGGACAGGTCTTCGGGCCGGAATTTGTGACCGCCCAGGTCATACTGCCGCTCACTTCCCATAAAGCGTTTAAATACCTCCGCCATGCGCTCCGGATGAAGGCGGCCGTATTCCCGGGCAGTCTCCCCCACCAGTATCTGCGCCTTTTCATCCACCGCCACCACGGACGGGGTCAGGTTCTTCCTCAGGCGGTTAGGGATGATGCACGCCCGGCCATCCTGAAAGCAGGCGGCCAGGCTGTTGGTTGTCCCCAGGTCAATTCCGATTATCATTGTATTCATGTCTCCTTTTCCAGCATCTTAACAGCCATCCGGGCATCTTTGTTGCATCCCAGCCAGATTACCTGGTCGGCCCTTAAAAATGCCTCCAGCGCCTCATCCTTCTTATGGTCCAGCATAAGCAGGAATCCTCTGGCTTCCATCAGTTCCGTACATCCATCCTCATCGCACCACCAGCACATGCCCCGTTCCCTGTCCATCAGGCGGAAATATTCCCGGGCAGCCTCAAAACGTCCTGTAAAGTAAGACCAGCAGAACAGATTATAAAGCACCTGCCTGGACTCCGTGCTGGGCCTGGTCAGCAGTTCTTCCACGGAAAGGCCCAGGTCGGAACACTCCGTATAGTCCGACTCCAGCCTGGTCCTGTATAAATCCCCGAATTTCCTTGCCTGTTCCAGGTCATTCCTCCAGTAATGGGTCCGAATGAGCATCTTGGTCAGGCTCCGGTAATATCCGTATTTCTTCATCTGGCTGGCTATTTCATAGGCCTTTTTAAGATATTCCAGTGCCTTATCCAGATTGCCAAGATAATACCATGCCTCCCCCACATTCTGGCACACCAGGGCCCGGCCTTCTTTGTCCCCGGTCCTATCTGCCAGGGCCTCCAATGCAATGCCCTCTGCCTCACGGCATTTATCCCAGATTTCCCTTCCAGGGTCTTTCCGGAATTTCAGCCAGATATTTAGTATGGCTTCAATCCGCTTACCTTCTGTCTCCCAATCACTGCAGCATCTTTTATCCAGGTCCCTGCTTCCATATTGCTGCTTTATCCAGCCAAGGGCATTGTCATGGCGGCCGGCCTCCGCTTCCAGGTTCATCAGGCTTTCCAGGCATTTTTCCCGGCCGTCCGGCGTAAGGTTCCTGCCCAGGGCTTCTGTAAAATATGCAATCCCCTGGTCAAACTGCTTTCTTCTCAGAAAGCACTGGAATACCCGCTTAAAGCATTCCTCTTCATCCGCCCCGAACTGGTCGCCGGCATCCAGGCTTTTCCCGCAGCATTCAATGGATTCCTCATACCTGCCCAGGACCCGGAGGATTTTTCCCTTTAAAAGCCACATGCCGCTGTCCCCGTCCATTTCAATGCCCTGTTCAATCTCCTTGAGGGCCTTGTCATATTCCTTCATGTGCAGGTAGATATCTGCGCGCCGCCGGAAGTTTTCTGCCCCAGGGCCGAACTTTTCTTCCAGCAGGTTGGTGTAATACAAGGCTTTGTCACCATATTCCTTCTGAAGGGTCCTGGTGTATTTCTGCTTGTAAAGCACGCTGAGCCTCCAATAGCAGTTGGAGGATTCCGGATTCTTCTGAAGCGCCTTATCATAGTATCCGATGGCCTTATTCCATTCCCTGAACCGTTCATGGCACCTGGCAATATAATAATACAGCCTCTCGTAATCCATTCCCTGCTTCTCGCACTGTTTTAAATGCAGGTACGCCTGTTTCGGCCGCTTCCCATATTCAATCCAGTATCTTCCCAGTGCATATCTGGCTGACAGCGATTCCCTGAGCCTCAGCGAGATTTCCGCATACCTGCAGTCCAGTCCCAGTTTTTTATATTTATTGAACGGATTGCCGCTGTCATTTAGGAATGCCCTCTTCAGATACGCCTCTGCCAATATCTCCCGGGGCTCCTTGTTCTGTTCCAGGTGCCGGATTACCGCTGCCGCGTACTTATCCGCCCGGCGCCAGTCCTCTGCGTCCTTTGCCAGCCGGTCCAGCACCCCGATCCGCTCTACCAGCAGCTCACTGCTGTTTACCCCTGCCCGGCCCGCATCGTCAATGACCCTCAGGGCATTTTCATATTTCCCGTATGCTTTAAACACCCTTACTGCCCTTATGTATATCTCCGGATGTCCGTCATATATCTCCCTGGCACGCAGGAAGGCGTCCACCACCTCCTGGTCCTTGCCCAGCTGCTCGCAAGCCTCCTGAAGATAGAAGATGGCCCAGTAGACATCCTCGTCCAGCCGGAGGATTTCCCTGCACTGTTTTTCCATTTCCCGGTAATCCTGTCTGTCCCGCAGGACCATGACCTTGTACAACCTGTAGTCCACATTGTCCGGATCCAGCAAAACAGCCTGATTGTGGGCAGCCAGCGCCCGGTCTGAAAAGGTCCCTGCCTGCTCCTGGCTTTTTCCTTCCCGCCTTATCTCCTGATGATAGAGGTCACGCCATACGCGGCCTTCCACGTGATAACTCCCGGCCAGGCCCGCTCCCTGTCCGCCATCCTCCTCTTTCAGGCACCTGCGCCACAGCCCTATCTCCTCAAGGGCCTCCCCGCACTTGCCGTCCAGCATATGAAGCATGGCCATCTGCTCATGAAAATCCGGCGTGTCCAGCATGCATTCCGGATGTAATCCAAAAAACTGCCTTCCCTCCCCGCCCTTCCCTGAATGGACAAAGCAGCGGGCAAGAAGCAGCGCCTCCTCTGGGGCTGGTCCGTCTGTTTTGGATGTGTAAAGCCGGATTATCTCCTGGTCCGCCTTTTCCAAAAGCCCGCGCACCTCCTGGGTCTGCTTAAGCTTCCCTGCATTCCACCCATGTTCCCGGGCATTTTCCCAGTGCCCCTCCTCTGCCTCCAGCCTGGCCAGGCCCATAAGGGCTTCGTAAGCCCCATCGGACGTCTTCCTCTTCCCGCACAGATAGGCGGCATACAGCCCTCTGGCCTCCGTACGGCATCCGCAGCTTATGAGGATGGAAACAACCGGCATATAAACCTCTTCATCCTCCCGGTTTTCCATGAGCAGGGAACGGGCCATCCGGGCAGCCTCCTCTGTCTTCCCTGTCAGGGCCAGATATCCGGCCTGTTCCACGCCATACCATGGATGGGTTATGCCCAATGACGCCATCTGCAAAAGCGCACTGCCTCTTTCCTCCAGTTCCTCCGGGGTGCCTGGCTTGTCCTGATTGCGTAGTGTAAAAAGAGCACTGATGAAACGGTCATAGTCAGCCTCAGTGTCTCCTTGCAGCTTGTCCATGGGAAATTCCCGGCTTTCGTCCGTCTCCAGCCGCTCCAGCATAAAGTCCACGAACCCCTCCGGCAGATGTTCTTTAAACTCATGCTCATTCCTTTCAATGTGAAAGGTCCTGTCCAATATCTTCCATATTTTTACAGGCAGTCTGAAATGCTCTGACAGATATGAGAACATGGCCCATTTGGCAGTTTCCCCGCTGTCCACGCTCCCAAGCACCGGCTCCCTTAAAAGGCTGTCCCATTCCGCAGGGTCCAGACGCCTGGGCAGGCTGGTATAAATGTCTGCCAGCTGTCTCAGGAAAACCCCTTCCGGCCCGCTCTCCTCCATCCACTCTGCCCTTTGTATTTCCTCATTGGCAGGTGTCCTGGCATACTCAACCGCTTCCTCATAGGCCCGCCTCAGCCGTTTAAAGCCCTCTGCATCATCCTCCGGATTAGCGGCCAGCAGAAGCTTACGGTAGGCTGCCCGGATTTCATCCTCATCCCTTGTCTCTTCAATTCCCAAAATCCCGAATATCTCATCTACGTTCAAGCTGCTCCTCCTTATGGTTTCCCCTGATATTGTACTCCTTAAAATTATAACTGAGTTTTCCGGTATCTGCAAGATATCATGAACCCATGGACGGCAGCCGTTTTCCCAGACAGCGCATTTCCCGGGCAGCGCATTTCCCGGACAGACTCCAACAGAAAAATGGGGATGCCCCAAGACCCCCCGGTCTTCTGCATCCCCATCTTCCCCTGGTCCGATATCTATCCCTTACTGCTGGCAGGGATCGGTATGCATATCAAACTCAGGGTTAAACGCATAGAAATTCCGGCTGTCCAGTTTATCCTGGGTAATCCTCAGGCACTCGCCAAACCGCTGGTAATGGACCACTTCCCTCGCCCGTAAGAACTTAATCGGCTCGCATACATCATAGTCCTTGACAACCCGAAGGATGTTGTCATAGGTGCTCCTGGCCTTCTGTTCCGCGGCCAGGTCTTCATGAAGGTCCGTAATCACATCGCCCTTGGACTGGAATTCACATGCGTTAAATGGGATTCCTCCTGCTGCCTGAGGCCAGATGCCGGTTGCATGGTCAATATAGTAGGGGCCAAAGCCCTGCTCTACCAGTTGCTCCGCTGTCAGGTTCCTGGTCAGCTGATGGACGATGGCTGCCACGATTTCAAGATGGGCAAGCTCCTCTGTCCCTATATCGGAATCGAAATGCTCCGAGGTGTCGCAAACCCGCATAGATACTACATTTGCGGGACATATCCACGACACCGGGACGGTGGATAATTCCAGCTCCGCGCTTTTTCTGGACAAGGTGACGATCTACCAAAAGACCCGGAAGCGGAGCCGGGACGAAGCGAAAAAAGATTGTTTAGAGTACAAGACTATGAAAGAACCGCAATTCGTCGTTGACATTATGCTGAACATTCCGGCGGTTTCATAATATCATACAGCATTAAAAAGGGCAGCTAACCACTGTCCTTTTTTCTTGCCCAAAAACAGGAGGTGATTTGAAAATGAGTGAAGTAATTGCCATAGCGAACCAAAAGGGCGGCGTCGGAAAAACCATGACCGCCGTTCAGCTGGGCGTCGGTATGGCCGAGCAGGGCCGGAAAGTCCTGCTGATTGACGCCGACCCGCAAGGGACGCTTACCAATAATTTAGGCTTTCGCCCGATTGAGCGGATTCCCGTCACACTGTCCGACTTGATAACGGACGCGGCGGCGGGGCGGCCTATCCAGCCGGGCAAGGGAATCTTGCACCATGCCGAGGGCGTGGACGTGATACCGGCCAATATGCAGCTGTCCGGCACCGAGCGCGATTTGGTGATTTCCAATGACAGGACGGTGCTTGACAAAGTGATTGAACAGATTAAGGCGCCATATGACTATGTACTGATTGATTGTATGCCGTCACTGGGAGCAATCACCCTGAATGTACTGACCGCCGCCGACAATGTGATTATTCCCGTACAAGCGCAATATGAGGCGTCACAAGGGCTGGGGCAGCTGATACGAACGATTGCAAATACCAAGCAGCACCTAAACCCGGATTTGAAGATTGGCGGTGTACTGCTGACGATGGTTGACGACAAGACAAACCTTGCAAAGACCATTTCCGGCCTGATACGGGACACCTACGGGGCGAATCTGCGGATTTTCCCCGCCAACATTCCCCGCACGGTGCGTCTGGCCGAAACCGGCC
>ERZ791803.1309-NODE-1309-length-11893-cov-4.434955_pt1 | contig 11893 bp, 10 predicted proteins | sample MGYA00510307_ERZ791803 | MGnify/ENA primary metagenome ERZ791803 (study PRJEB30046, sample SAMN00791963) | human gut metagenome | study: EMG produced TPA metagenomics assembly of the A metagenome-wide association study of gut microbiota in type 2...
AGATGTAGACGATACGTTATCAGGTGCCGAAAAAGAATTGATACAATCTTTGAATACTAGAACAGGACGCAAAGATTTCAATATTGATGATATACATAAATATATATCTATTAATAATAATGACTTTTCAACAAGAAAGGAGAAAAGTGCTCTTACTGCTTATCAAAAGCAACTATCAGAGTATGATAAGCAAATGAATCTAATGCGAGGCAAAATCAACTCCACAAAAGGTGATACTAATGAATTTACCGGAGAAACTAAAATGCAAATGCGGCAAAAACTTCAAGATTTAGAAACACAAAAAAGAATATTTATTCAGCAGAACGCAGAACTCGAAAAGCAGAATTTTCTCAATCAGGACAATGATGCTAATCGAATAGAAATGACAAAAAATTACGAGTATACGTATGATCTAAAGAAACGTATGTACGATTTCGATAAACGTACTTTAGAGCTACAAAATAGTTTAAAAGGTTCAGCTCCTAAAGAAACTCCCAAAGTAGATTCTGTTGCGTGGTATGATACTAAAATCTCAGAGTTAAATAAAAAACTTATTTCCGAGACTGATGTACAAATAAAATCGACAATTAAAGCTACTATCAACGAACTAGAACGAAAAAAAATAAAATTGCAAATAGAGGAAAGCGGCAATAGTATTGAAGCGATAAATATTCAGTTGGCAGCACAAAACAAAAAACTGATTGCTGAAACCGACATGCAAGCGCGTGCAACGATTCAAGCAACAATAAATGAGCTAGAGCAAAAAAAGATTAATCTAAAATTTGTAGTCGATCAGGAGGCATTTAAAATCGCTCACGGTGAAATGAAGGACGGTGCTTTGCCAATTCCCGTTAAGCCTACATACGATAAAGTTCCAACACATGGGAAGAACGGAAAAGATTTCAAGTTACCTAAACACGATCCACACTTTAAAAAAGAGGATATAGACTTGAATCAAGAGTATGCCGAATCGCTATCGGCTGTTGGCGGCGTAATGAGTGCTCTAACCTCAGTTACTGACGAAAGCGCTTCGTCATATTTACAATGGGGCGCAAATGTTGTATCAAGTATCGCACAAGCTATTCCGGCAATAATGAGTTTAACTACAGCAAAAACAGCCGAAGCCGCCGCTAATTCTGCGAACTCTGCCGCTCAAATACCTTTTGTGGGATGGCTTGCGGCGGCGGGTGCTGCCCTCTCTGTTGTTGCTGCAATGGCTAGCATTCCTAAATTTGCAACGGGTGGTATTGTGCCTGGCACATCATTCACAGGCGATAAAGTTCCGGCTTTGCTCAATTCAGGCGAGATGATTCTAAACGGATCACAGCAAAGTAATTTATTTCAAATGCTTAATAGCGGTTTATATGGCTCCTTATCGCAAAAGATTGCACCGTCTGCAGAAAATGGAAATCAGCCCGCAAACGTAACGTTTCGCATACATGGAAGAGATTTAGAAGGAGTTTTGAGTAATCATTATAATCAGAAAAGCAAAGTAAGATGAAACTAAGATATTATTCAGAGTTTAAGAGCAGGAAAGATAAGACGTATAGAATCGAAATTCATACGGTATTTGCAACGTATTCCGAAGAACTCACCCTAACAGATAGCCCGTTTACTGTTGAGTATGAATCGGGCACTCTATACAAGCCGTTGAAAATGTCTAATTCGGTAACAAGCATATTGACAGATAAAATTTTATCAGACCTATATACAGCCGAAGGGCAAAATATAGAAGTTCGTTTGTATAATAAAACCGATGATGTTTTAGAGTGGTTTGGATATATGAGTCCAAATTTATATTCGAGCGATTATATTACTCCGCTTAATATAGTGGAGATACAGGCAATCGATACTATTTCCGTTTTGGAAAATAAGAAGTACTCTTATATTAATTCTTCCGAGGTCTATTTTAAAAGTTTCAAAGATGTAATAATGCACATTCTTGATATTGCCGATCCCGGAAAGATTTTAAGCAAATTGTACTTTCAAAAAACTAATAGAATCTCGAAAGATGTTTCTACTTCTTTGATAGAAGATATTTATATACATGAACGAAATTTCTTTGATGAGGCTAACGAGCCGATGAATAGTAGAGATGTTTTAGAAGAAATCTCTAAATATATCGGTATGACGTTCATTCAGTATCAGGATGCTTATTATATGATCGACTATGATTTTATCAAAAACGACGAGCTTCATTTTTTCGTTTATGATAGAATAAGCGATACATGTGAAAGTATAACAATCCCTTCCGCACTATTGAATGTGCGTAATATTGGCGTATCTGAAAGTGCGGGAAGTATATCGCTTGGTGATGTGTATAACAAAGTATCTGTTGTTGCTAATATGAATCAGATAACCAACTTATGCCCGGAGTTGCTCGACGACGAAAAGGATATAGTAAATCAAAACTCCGATCCAAATAAATACTATATATCTAGTAAGGATATAGACGGGAAGAATTACACTCTTCTTAATTCGTTTTTTAAATCTAAAGAGAATTGGGGGTATTTTATACCGAGTTTTTCCTTTCTTGATATTCCGGCGGAAGGTGTCGAGGTGACTATCGACAATGTTAATGATATATATTCTGGTGTGGTATGGCAGAAGTACAGCGACTACACAACAGAGGACGGGGAACCGTCTTCTTTAAGTTGGAAAACCTGCGTTTCATTCCTGCAAGCGTATAATATAATTAGCGCTTCTCGAAAGACTCTTTTAACATTGAAAAACGGAGAGTATTCTTTATTCAAAGGAGGATATTTCATAATAAATATCGCTTATAAAATGTCCGGTTCTTTTCTTCCAAACGATATAATAAAAACGTCCGATGAAGCATACTCTAATACAAAATATGGCGCCGGATTTGATAATACGATGGTTCCTTGCAAATTGTATATAGATGATTACTATTATGATGGTGAAGTATGGAGAAATCAAAAGTATTATACGGATCGAGTAAATCGAGGTTATTATAAAAATACGCATAACTTAACTTATAAAGGGGCTACATGGTATAGGTATAAGGATGCATTTGGAGATTGGAGATTTGTAAATAAGGGCGAGTATGATTCAGCTAGCGGTGAAAAGGCTTCCGGCGGGTTCGAGGATAGAAATAAGGTTTATGCGTATAGGGAAAACGGCGAAGATATTTTTGTCGAAAAATGGTATCACGACGAATGTACGCTTAAAGATGGTTTCTATTTGGTTCATATAAACAAAGAAGGTGATAAAGTTTTCGATGATGAAAAGAGATTAACGAATACTGTTAGTTATAGATTTAATCTGTACGACTCAACGGACGGAGTCGCGATTAAACTTCCGAATGATAAAATACTATGCGGAAAGATACGTTTTGAATTAAGCACTCCGAATCATTTAGGAAAATATCCTATGTATCGAACAGATGGGGGCTGTCACCCTTGTACTGCATTTCATATATCCGATTTCACATTTAAGTATACTAACAATAAAGTTACATACGATATATTTAATAATGCAGTTGACGACTCCGACGTAGTTTACAGCAACGTAATAAACGACAATAATGTAACAGAAATGGACGACATCGAACTACTAATCAATTCAAACGCAAAAAATATTTCTTCTTACTCAAATTGCGCTACCCAATCAGGGGATAAATTTGATTATTTAAAAACGGTATATAGCCCGTTGCACGATAAAAATGTATTGCCGGAACAAATACTAATAGACAAGTTTTATACGCATTATAAAGCTCCAAAATTTAGATACAGCAATAATTTGAATCGTGGCTTTTCGATACTGTCTAGGATTTACGAAAATTCCCTCAAAAGAGAAATGGTCGTCGATCAAATGAATATTGATTATGCAAATGAAAGTTGTAACGTATCATTAATAGAAACATGATAGAAGTAGAAAATAAGAAAGTGCCTCATTCGTTTCGGAATAAGTATTTACGCAATTCCGGTTCGGTAAGTATTAGTACAACAACGCCAACGCCTATAAATGGCGGCGGCGTTGATCTTGATGTATTAAAGATGGACGATGGGCGTACATCATCCGATGACAATGTATTTTCGTCTCTTCGTTCCCTATTTGAAATAAAGTCTCGTATTATTGCTCTGACCGATAATAATACGGCACTGACCGACGATAATACGTTTTCTTCTTTGCGCATAAGGCAGGAACTAGATGCGGCTATCGACGCTTTAAAAGACTCGTATTTATCCAAAACAGCGCCAGACGAAACACAATTCCTTATCAAATTGTTAGGCGGTTTAATTGTTGACAATGGGCTAGACGTAACGAAGGGTATTTCTACGGATACGTTAACCGCAACGACGATAGATGCCGATACAACGAAAACGGCAATACTAACCGCAACGGAGGTAACGACGCAAATACTTAACGTCCTTGATAAACTGATTGCTAAATCAGCTACTTTTTCCGGTGATATATCTTCAAATGGCTACGCAGAGGGTTTAATCGGTTGGCTGATTGGCAAAGACGGTCATATAGATGCAAAATCTCTTCGTCTACGTGATTTCCTTGAAGTTCCTGAATTACGCTACAACCGTGTATCAATCGTTTCGGGTGAAGAGTGGAACGCTCCGGGCGGCGGGATCATCGAACGTATAGACGAATCAAATCGGATTATCTACCTCAAACTCGAACCGGGCGAAATAGCAGAAATAGAGGTAGACGATATTTGCAAAGGTATATTCAACAACTCAACCGGATTTCAGACTGCGTATTTTCGTATTACTGAAAAGCTGGGTAACTCTACGTTTAAATATTCGCTTCGTTCTGATACAACCGCACACCCTTGTAAGGCTATGCACTTCGTTTCGTATGGTAACTTTACAAACAAAGATCGGCAAAGATCGAGCTACTCGACACAAAGCTATGTTCGTTATCTGACGGGTGTTAACAGTTGGGAAATTACAAAGGAAATGATTGCTATGCAGCTAGGCGACTTGTCTAATTTAAAGCTATTCGGTCTTGATATGACCGGACATAGTGCGTATTTACGTAATATCTACATGACTGGAACCATCAAACAACTTTCGCAAGATGGGGTTACAGAAGTGCCCGTAACGGCATTCAAAGGGGAATGGAAATCTGGAACATATTTCTATTATGACGAAGTTACACATAACGGGAGTACATATATATGTATTGAAGATAAAACCAATCAAGAACCAAGTGAAACCGCCACAGATTGGCTTAAGCATATTTCTAAGGGCGACAAAGGGGATAAAGGCGATAAGGGTGCAACAGGTGCGACAGGTCCTAAAGGTGAAACAGGTCCTACCGGATCGCAGGGCATTCCCGGCACGTCTCAGTTCTTCCATGTGAAGTACTCCGCCAACTCGAACGGTAATCCGATGAGCGATACGCCTAACACTTATATCGGTACTGCGGTGACAACAAGTGCGACCGCTCCAACCGGGTACGCCTCATATAAATGGGTGCAGTTGAAAGGATCGCAGGGTGCTAAGGGAGATCAAGGAATCGCCGGACCAACCGGAGCCAACGGGCAAACTTCCTACTTACACATTAAGTATAGCGACAACGGTACGACATTCACCGCCAACAACGGTGAGACTCCGGGCGCATACATCGGACAATACACCGACTTCACGGCGGCAGACAGCACGACATTCTCCGTTTATACGTGGACGAAGGTGAAAGGCGACAAAGGCGACAAAGGAGATAAAGGGGATAAGGGAGAACAAGGAACACAAGGAGCAACAGGATTGCCCGGTGCTCTTATTCGTCCGCGTGGTGAATGGAAAGCGAGTACGGCATACGTGAATAATTCCCAATACCGGGATACGGTCATTTATAATGGAAATACTTATTCATGTAAAACAAGTCATACGTCTTCTAGTTCCTTTGACTCAACAAAATGGACTCTATTTAATGAGTTTATTAATGTCGCTACGCAGTTGTTAGTAGCTCAGAATGCTACTATTGATGTGCTAGGTACATCCGGTTTGTTTATCGGTAACTTGGCTAAAACGCAAGGTTGGTTAATGAAAGGCGGTTCGATCAAACATAATATAACCGGAGTAGAACTGACTGCAGAGGGAAAATTCTCACTTCCTGCAACAGGTGCGATGCTAGTCGGTGGTAAGACATTTATTACCAGCGGTAAAATTGTGACTGATTTTATTGATGTAGATAATTTAAAAGTTAAGAAGTTAGACGGAGCTACAGGTACGTTTAAAGAATTACAAGCGATTGATAATAACGGGAAAATACAGGGGAAAATCGCTTTTAATGTTTCCGGTTCTGGTGACGATGTTTCATCTTCATTTAATATTAATTTTTCAAAAACATGGGTTTCGGGTGACTTATATCATCAAGGATATAATTCTACAGAAAAGCGATCATTTCGTTTTTACACATCAGATTTATGGTGTAGGGGTGAATTTGGACACAGTAAAATGACAACGATAGAGTATTATGGTTACAATACCAATGAAATATACTTTCATGTGTATGGAGTTGGTAGTGGAGGGGTTTATCATGTATATCCAAAAGGTAATGGACAACCTGTAGATTGTATCATATTATCCGGAAATACTAATTATATCGCTTGTGTCTGCGATGCTAGTCCACAAAAAATGATAGTATTAATCAATAACTCAAGTTACACAAAAAGAATAAGTATCAATTATGCAAGTCAAGGTAGGGCCGAAATTGCGCCTTGGTCTTTTAGGATCTTTGTAACAGGAGCTATGCAAAGCGGAGTAAATAATTTATTTGGTATGGGTTAATAACAAAACATTATGAAAATAGACTTTAGAAAAATCGAAGTAACAGACATCGAAGGGAATAAGAGTACGTTCGATATCAGTAAGGAGTTAGGTAATACTATCTACCAGAAAACCGCCGATTTGGGTGAATTAGAGTTAGCGCAGAGAATCTATAAAAATGGTGAAGTCGAATTGTCAACAGACGAGGCGGAGCGCATTAAAGAATATGTGAGAACTAACTTTGTTGCTGTTGTACAGATCGCAGTGAACGAGGCTTTATTGACTAAATAAGAGCTACCAAAATGAGCGTTAATGTGATACAAATAAAAAAATGGACGAATGGTTAAAAATTATAGGAGCATTAGGAGGATTAGAGGCGATCCGCTTTACTGTTACTTTTCTAGCAAATCGAAAAACGAATGCTCGAAAGGAAAAGGCTACGGCGGACTCGATGGAGTTGCAAAACTTGCTTTCTATCATTGATAATCTCAACAAGCAGATCGAGAGATACGACGAGCGATTAAAACAACGGGATGAGAAAGTAGATACGATTTATCGCGAATGGAGAACCGCACAGGCAGAGTGTCAAGACTGGATGCGTAAATACTACGAGCTTGAATTAGCTTTGAAGGATGCGGAACATAACCGATGTGACAGACCAGACAGCGAGTGCAGCCGGAGAACTCCACCACGTAGACCAATTACAATTAAAAATCAAAACAAAAAGGAAAGCAATGAATAAAATAGACTCGATTATCATCCATTGTTCAGCTACACGTGCCGGGCAGGATTTAACTGCAAAAGATATTGATCGTATGCACCGGGCGCGCGGATTTAACCAAATCGGATATAACTATGTTATTCGGATTGATGGCACGATAGAAAAAGGGCGATCTTTAACGGTTGACGGGGCGCACTGTAATACGAAAGGTTTTAGCGAATCATCTTACAATAAACATAGTGTCGGTGTTTGCTACATCGGCGGCTTGGATGCAAATGGAAAACCCGCAGATACACGGACGCCATCGCAAAAGGCAACATTGCGGCAACTAGTTGCAGAACTTTGCAAGGAGTATGATATTATCGAGGTTCTCGGACATCGTGATACTTCGCCCGATCTGGACGGAAGCGGCGAGGTAGAGCCGAAAGAATATATTAAGGCGTGCCCCTGTTTTGATGTACGCTCCGAGTTTCCTAATTTCTTGCGTAATACAGTAGTTCGACCATGAAACGACTGATTTATATTATCATATTGCTGATATTAGCAATATGTTTCGTGTCCTGCCGAACTCAATACATCCCGGTTGAGTCCGTGCGCACCGAATATAAGACGCGTGATAGCATCCGGTTTGATAGCGTCTATCAACGAGACAGTATTTATATGCTCGTGAAGGGTGATACGGTTTATCAATACAAATATAAGTATTTGTATCGCTACCTAACAATGAATCGTACTGACACGATTGTTAAAACCGATTCTATTCAAACTCCCTACCCGGTCGAAAAACAGTTAAGCCGATGGCAATCTATTAAAATGGAGTTGGGTAGATGGGTGGTAATTGTTATTTTTGTGTACATGTTGATGTATGTATTGCAAGTGATATTAGGTAGATTAAATAAAAATTAAGCAGAATATTTAGAAGTGTAATATTATTACTGCTCTTGTATGTGCATTTTATTTTTTATATATTTGGGGGAAATTTATATATTAAATATGGGTGAAGATGTAGAAAAAACGTTGTACTTAAGTTACACAGAGATATTAAAAGGGTTACATTTCATAAAAGATGCTATCGACTTTGTGGAACAAGGGAAAGATTATTATGTAATTCCTTTATCTGGTCAATTACGAGCCATATTTGTTTTACCACATGATAAAAACGGGAACCTTAAAAATTATACCGTTGATAAAACAGGAAAAACACGAAATATACCAACTAACATATTTAACTTAGCCCAAAAGCTGAATTGTGATTTAGAAGTATACACAAGTGAATACCATTATAAAAATAGAGATAATCAGTATTTCTCTCATCTATTTGATACTACTATAGATCCAACAGGGAAAAATTTCAAGAGAATTTCTTTGAGAGATTGGATGGAGTTAGATATTATAGTTTGTAAAGGATATAGGTTTAAAATATGGGAAGTTATTAAAATAATGGCAGATAGAAATGGAGGAGCACATTATGACGGAGCATTAACAAGGAAAGAAATGGAACTATATAAAGCAAAAAATGCTGCTAACTATTATTCCCTTTTGTCTTTAGTCTTGACTAAAATCGGTAAAGTTTTGTTTCAAATAGGTTTTAAGGTTATAAAATCCGTATTCAATTTTCAGTTTATAATGGGGATTGCTTTAAATTTACCAACTTTGACAACAAGGAAAAATATTGCTACTTTTTATTCAATATCTGGTTTTTCCCCTCTTTCACTAAGTATTGATGAAAAGAATATGATAAAGTTAAATCTCGAAAATCTTGAAGGACACAGGTATGACCTAGATATTGGGGAAAATAGGAGCGATGAAATGATAGTTATTAACTTGGGATATGAAATCTGTGCAGATATGAACGCAATTCTTAGTGTATATTATTGCAATGAATTCATCCAATATAGATTAGGTACCCCTATTTTCATAGGCAAAGGATTTTTGCCACATTTTAAAGTGGATTTTTCAGATGATAATATTAAAATAGGTTTTTCAACAATAATATTGTTTAATAGAATATTAAGTCTAGAAACTTGTTTGTATTATTATGGTAAGATACGAAAAAAGGAGGATGAAGACATTGCTGTTGTTGAGGGTAAGCAAGAAATGTTACTTTTGAACAATCATACTGTAGATTTTTCGAATGGGGTTAGTTATAAACCATTTAGAGATTATATTAATGACAAAATGCAATAAAGATTACATTAATAATGAGAAAACCCCGCAACGGCTCGAATTGCGGGGTTAGTGTCAAATTAAAACGCATTAGAGTATGCGGATCGAGCCTAATAAGTTAGATATATCCGATAAAGCATAGTTTAAACGCTCCTTTTCTTCCTCACTAAACTTGCAGGGTTTCCCATTGACGATACATCCGTTTATCCTGTTATTTAGCCATTGCCGGGACTTACCGAAATATTTCTTAGCGATATACGACAAAGATATAACGTCTTTAACTTCTTCTAATTGTTTGCGCACACTGATTTCGTGCTCTATCTCCTTTAATTCTTCATTGACTTCTTTATATCCGTTAAGGATAAAATCGGCTATAATATTTGCATTCTCTTTAGAGGTAAATTTATTCTTTATTTCGATAAACTTACTTTGATACATAGCCTCATTCTCCGGTGTCGGATTGTTTAGAAGCTCCTGTAGTTTTTTTAATTCATCTTTTAAATTTTCCATATTTATAGTTTTTATTCCTCCCATTTCTGGGAAGAAGATTTTTACTTTTCTAGTTCTTTCAATGCTTTCTCAATGTTTTCGATATTCTTTTCAACTCTTAATTTCTCATCGAGAATTGCGTTCATTTTCTTTTCATCTGCATCGCTGTTATTCTCAAAAACAAAATCGAGCATTTTCTTTTTCGCTTTGTTCTGCATTAACAAGCTAATTAGATAATCTGTTTCGTTACTCATTGTTATTATGTGTTTTAATTTGACTTTACAAAGATAATATACGTTTGTATATTAAGCAAGCGTTAAGTGAATTATTTTAATGAATTTATGTAATCTAATACTTGTCGATTGGCCTTGTCTACTTTTTCTAAATCATAATCAATATAAATCCCTGTGGTTTTACAGCCATACTCATGACCTAGAGCAAGGGATATAACATCTTTTGAGACTCCTATCTTATGGGCAATTGTTGCCCATGTATGGCGCGCCCAGTACGACGTAATTTGAGTAAACAAAACGTCTCTAATCTTTTTCCCGCCTAGTCCCTTTCTTTCGAAATTGCCAAGTTTTTGCAGTCCTCTATTCATTGCCGTCATATACTTTCGATAGTTATAGTTGTTATCTTCCAATATATTCAAAAGATATTCTTTCCCTTTATACCTGTTTATTATCTCCATTGCTTCCGGCTCGACTTTTATAGAATAAAGTTTTCCAGTCTTTTCCCTTTTGTATTCAATACGTCCATCTGTGATACCCTTTAAATGAAATAAATCTATTCCGTTTATCCCAATTAAGTAAAACATTAGCATGAACATGTCTTGGTATTGCTTTTGATATTCTTCTCCTTTGAAATCTCTTAGTGTAATAAGCTGTTCCGCTTTTAATGAGCGCTTTCTAGTTTCCTCTCTTGCTATTTTGAATTTTCTGAACGGGTACAGTTCAGTTTCGTCATTATCAATTGCATAATTAAAAATGGTCCTTATGTTTCTTAGGTTGATGGAGCAGGAGTTTATTTTCAATCCATTATCTAACATCCATTTTTCGAATGATTCTAGCCATTTTTTTGTCATTGTCTCAAACGTACATTGCGGATCGTAGGCGATGATCTTATTTTTAGTTGTTATATAGGTATCTATTGTATTTTGTTTTGTTTTTGTTGAAATGAAGTCGTCTATGTATTCTATGAATGTTTTGCTAGTTGATTCGTTTTTTATAGACCTAACAATGTATTCCTTTAGCGATTTATCGCTCATTCCTTTTAACTTTTGATTGTTGTCTAGTATGACTACTATCATTTCAACTCTGTTAATAAGGTTGCGGATTGCTACGTTTTTAGCTTTGTAATTCTTTGCGCTTTTGTTATACTCCGTTCCTGTCCAAGTTTCGGGAGTAGCGCTGAAATCAGTTCCTAATACTATTTGTCCTTTGTGTCTAAGGTACAATTTAATGGGAAAAGAACCGTCATTCTTTTTTCTGCGTGTGTCTAAATGAAAATAAACTGTTGCCATATTCTTATCGTTTTAGTGTATATATGCCGATGAATAAGGGAAGAGGTAGCTTGTAAAGCAGCAAATAATTTGCATTAAATTTGCATTGAACTACTTGAAAATACCCTTAAAAACCATGCAAAAACGATACTTTGAAAGAAAAGAAATGCAATAAAAAAGCCTCCTACAATTAAGTAAGAGGCTGATAATCAGTGAGTAGTGGGTACGAGAATCGAACTCGTATTACATGCGTGAGAGGCATGTGTCCTA
>ERZ791803.1312-NODE-1312-length-11888-cov-3.267895_pt1 | contig 11888 bp, 9 predicted proteins | sample MGYA00510307_ERZ791803 | MGnify/ENA primary metagenome ERZ791803 (study PRJEB30046, sample SAMN00791963) | human gut metagenome | study: EMG produced TPA metagenomics assembly of the A metagenome-wide association study of gut microbiota in type 2...
TATCCACTCTTATCAGCTATGCCGGTGGCTTTGAAGCCGACGCCTACACCCGTTCTTTGCGTGTCGTACGCCAAAACGGACAGGAGTATGAAGTAAACACAGTCAAAGACCTTGATTATAGTGTCTATAAAATGCGGAATGGTGATGTTGTGACTGCCGAGGCTATCCTTAACCGCTTCACTAATAAGCTTGAAATCCGTGGTGCCGTTTACCGTCCCGGTATCTACCAGCTAAACGGTAAACTGAATACCGTCCGCGAACTGGTGAACGAAGCCCAAGGCTTGACGGGTGATGCTTTCTTGAACCGTGCTGTCCTTTATCGTCAGCGTGAGGACCTTACTACTGAAGTTATTCCTGTTGATATTAAAGCCATCATGGATGGTACTTCCCAAAATATCATCCTGGCGAAAAACGACATTCTTTATATTCCTAGTATCCATGATTTGGAAGATAGGGGAGATGTTGTAATCCACGGCGAAGTAGCCAAACCAGATTCCTATCCTTATGCGGATAATATGACTCTTGAAGACTTGATCATTCAGGCCGGAGGCTTGCGTGAAGCCGCTTCTGTTGTTCGTGTGGATGTATCGCGCAGGATCAAGAATCCCCGTAGTACAGTAGATAACGATACTATTGGTCAGATATATACATTCTCCCTGAAAGAAGGCTTTGTCGTCGACGGCACACCGGGTTTCGTACTTCAACCTTATGATGAGGTCTATGTACGTCGTAGTCCGGGTTATCAGGCTCAACAGAATGTGGTTGTTGAAGGTGAAATCCTGTTCGGAGGGTCTTACGCCATGACCAGTCGTGAAGAACGCCTTTCAGACTTGATCAATAAAGCTGGAGGTGCTACGAATTATGCTTACTTACGCGGTGCCAAGTTGACTCGTGTCGCTACTGCAGGTGAGAAGAAACGTATGGGAGATGTGATCCGTTTGATGAGCCGACAGTTGGGTGAGGCTATGATGGACTCTTTGGGTGTTCGTGTGGAAGATACTTTTAGTGTTGGCATTGACTTGGAGAAAGCATTAGCTAATCCTGGCAGTACAGCGGATATTGTCTTGCGTGAGGGTGATGTGATTTCTATTCCGAAGAACAATAATACAGTTACGATCAATGGTGCTGTGATGGTTCCTAATACGGTTTCTTATATAGAAGGACAGAAAGTTGATTATTATCTGGATCAAGCTGGTGGCTATTCTGAAAATGCGAAGAAGAGCAAGAAGTTCATTGTTTATATGAATGGTCAGGTAACTAAGGTAAAAGGTAGCGGTAAGAAACAGATTGAACCGGGTTGCGAGATAATTGTACCTAGTAAGGCAAAGAAAAGGACTAATATTGGCAACATTTTAGGTTATGCTACTACATTCAGTACTTTGGGAATGATGGTTGCTTCTATCGCTAATTTAATCAAGAAATAACGAATACCTTTATTTATGTCTACTTTGATGGAACAAACATCTGAAAAGGAAACAAAACAGGTGTATAATAATCACAATGACGAGGAGCTTGAAATCGATTTGATGGATCTTCTTCGTAAGGTTATAGGTATTCGTAAGAAGATCTATAAAGCGGCCGGTATCGGACTGATAATTGGTGTTATTGTTGCGATAAGTATCCCTAAGCAGTATACGGTTGAAGTTACTCTTTCTCCGGAAATGGGTAATAACAAAGGTGGTGGTTTATCCGGTTTGGCTGCTTCTTTTTTAGGAAGTGGAGTTTCTATGGGAGACGGTACTGATGCCTTAAATGCTTCCTTATCTGCTGATATTGTTTCTTCTACTCCCTTCTTGTTGGAACTTTCTAATATGAAAGTCCCTGTATCAGGGAGTGAGGAAATCTCTTTAAGTTCTTATTTAGATGAAGAATCTTCTCCCTGGTGGAGTTATGTAATCGGGTTTCCTGGTATGGTAATTGGCGGAGTAAAGTCTTTGTTTATCGAAGATGAGGATGAATCTATTTTTTCGGATAAAGCGAGTCAAGGTACCATTGAATTATCCAAAAAGGAATCTCAGAAGATTGAATCACTAAAGAAAAAGATTGTCGCTTCTGTGGATAAGAAAACTTCAATGACTTCCGTTACTGCAACTTTTCAGGATTCTAAAGTTGCTGCAGTTGTTGCTGACTCTGTAGTTAAGAAGTTGCAGGAATATATCATAGACTATCGTACCTCCAAATCTAAAGAGGATTGTCTTTATCTGGAGAAATTGTTTAAAGAACGTCAGCAGGAATATTACGAAGCGCAGAAAAAATATGCCGATTATATGGACTCTCATGACAATATCATTTTGCAGAGTGTTCGTACTGAACAGGAACGTTTGCAGAATGATATGAGTTTGGCTTACCAGGTATATAGTCAGGTTGCCAGTCAGCTTCAGATTGCCAGAGCTAAAGTTCAGGAAGAGAAACCTGTGTTTGCTATTGTAGAGCCTGCTGTTGTCCCTTTGGAACCTTCGGGAACCAGTAGAAAGGTATATGTTTTAGCTTTTATTTTCCTATCAGTTTGTATTGTTATATTCTGGAATTTATTTGGGAAAGATTTCCTGAATAAGTTCAAAGAAGTATGTGCCTAAAATCAATCTTTAATGTGATATGGTATCAACCACCAGTCAAATCAATAAATTTATAGAATTTATAGCAGTTCTGGGAGATCTGATCATTCTGAATTTGGTATTGTTCTTTCTCCTTTTCTTTTGGGAAGAAGTATTTGTCTCTTTACCTTTTTCTTGTAGGGTTTCCTGGATGATGACTTCGTTAAGTCTCTGTTATCTGGCCTGTTCCGGTTCTCGTGGGAGGGTTTGGGATAGTCGGGGAATTCGCCCTGACCAGCTAGTGTTGCGTGTGTTGAAGAATATTATAGCTTTTTCCATCTTTTGGGCATGTATCATGACTTTTAGTGGAATCTCTATCTATTCTCCTCTTTTCTTTGTTGCTTATTTTTCTTTCCTCTTTGTCATCTTAAGTATTTATCGCATTATTATTCGTCATTTCCTGATAGTCTATTGTGCTAAGGGAAAGCATAGACGTTATGCTGTTTTTATAGGAGGGGGCAATAATATGCAGGTATTGTATGAGGAGATGGAAAGTTCTCTGGCGTCTTCCCTGTATGAAGTCGTAGGTTATTTTGATATAAAACCGAATGATGCTCTTTCTTCTCAATGTTCCTATTTGGGTAATCCTGACGGTTTTTCAGATTTTATGTCTGCACATCCAAGCATCAAGCATGTTTTTTGTTCTCTATCGATGGAGGAGGGACGTTATAATTTTTCTATTATGAATCATTGTGAGAACCATTTGCTTTATTTTCATGGTGTTCCTAATGTATGTAAAGGTTTTCCTCGTCGTATCTGGCACAGTATGGTTGGCAATATGCCTATATTAGATCTGCGTTATGAACCTTTGGGTAAGATGGAGAACCGTATTTTGAAACGGCTGTTTGATGTTGTTTTTTCCGGTCTTTTTCTGGTTACTGTTTTTCCTTTTGTTTATATCATAGTTGGAAGTATTATAAAGTTGACTTCTCCCGGTCCTGTATTCTTTAAGCAAATGCGTACGGGGTTGAATGGTGTGGATTTTGTGTGTTATAAATTCCGTTCGATGAAAGTGAATGATGAAGCTGACAGTAAACAGGCTACGGTTGATGATCCCCGTAAAACTCGTTTTGGGAACTTTCTCCGTCGTTCTAATATAGACGAACTTCCCCAGTTTATCAATGTCTTTAAGGGTGATATGTCGATAGTAGGTCCTCGTCCTCACATGTTGGCTCATACGGAGACTTATGCCCGTTTGATTGATAAATATATGGTGCGGCACTTTATAAAACCTGGGGTAACCGGTTGGGCTCAGACGCATGGGTTCCGTGGTGAAACGAGGGAACTTTCCCAGATGGAGGAACGTGTGAAGGCTGATATCTGGTATATGGAGCATTGGACAATGCTGCTTGATATATATATCATTTATAAAACTGTGGCGAATGTGATTGTAGGGGAGAAGAATGCGTATTAGCATGGAATTAATTTTGGAATGAGTGATTTTTACAATGACTTTTATTTCGCTATCAAACGGCTGATGTCTTTACAAAATATCCTTTATTATTAATATAAACAATAATATTATGAAAATTGTTGCTCTTCTGACTGGGCGTGGAAATAATACGCTCAAAGATAAAAATGTGTTACCCGTTTTGGGAAAACCTTTGTTGTACTATCCTGCAATGGCTGCTAAAACTTGCAGTTTAATAACAGACTTTTATGTAAGTAGTGACGATGAAAAAATATTGGATGCGGCAGCGTCTTGTGGATATAAAAAAATTGTTCGTCCGGCTGAATTAGCTTTACCTACATCCCAGCATGTAGATGCAATAAATCATGCACTCAAAGAAATGGATAAAGTGGGAGTGCATCCTGATATTCTTGTTGTTTTGTTAGCAAATTCTGGAATTGTAAAGCGAGAGTGGATTGAAGAATCAATTCAATATATCATTCGGGATAATACTCTATCTGCTGCTGTGCCTGTTTTACTGGAAATGGATCACCACCCTTACCGGTCTAAAAGTTTGAGAGAAGATGGTTGCTTGGGTACATGGTTTAATTTTGATAAGCATAAAATATCCACAAATCGTCAAGACTTACCAGTGAATTATGTTTTATGCCATAATTTTTGGACACTGAATTTAGCAAAGTCTTTATATGCTAAAGAAGAAGGACAACAGCCTTGGACATTTATGGGTAATAATATAAAACCTGTAATTGTGAAAGAAAGTTTTGATGTACATGATGAAGATGATATTAAGCGTACAGAGAGATGGTTATTGGAAGAAGGTATAAAATATGAATAAGATGAAAACAGTTTTAGTAACAGGAGCAGCTGGATTTATTGGTGCTGCAATTGCAAGAAGTTTATTAAGCGTTGGAAACAAAGTGGTTACTATCGACAATCTTACCACTGGAAAAATAGAGAATATACCTGAAGGATGCATTTTTATTGAGGGTAATGATTATGATAAAAAAGTAATAGAACAACTTAATGATTATCGATTTGATTCGATTATTCACATCGCTGGACAAAGTTCGGGTGAAGTTTCATTCGAAGATCCTATTTATGATTTACAAACGAATACTCAATCAACATTGATGCTATTAGATTATGCAAAATCTACGGGATGCAAAGAGTTTATATTTGCAAGTTCCATGTCGACTTATGGCGATCATGATAATTCTTTTGTTTCGGAAAGTACGCCAACTGTACCCAAATCTTTTTATGCTGTGGGGAAATTAGCTAGTGAAAATTATATGCGTATTTATAGCCGTATGTATGGTATTCAGTGTACAGCTTTGAGGTTTTTTAATGTTTATGGTATAGGGCAGAATATGGATAATCTAAAACAGGGGATGGCTAGTATTTATTTAGCTTTGGCATTAAAGGAACGCCATATTACTGTTAAAGGTGCTAAAGATCGATTTCGTGATTTTGTTTATATTGATGATATCGTGAACGCAGTAATAAAATCAATGTCAAGGAAGAAAGGAGATGTGTATGAAGTATATAATGTTAGTAATGCATGTAAGACTCATGTGTTTGAGATTGTAGAGCTAATAGAAAAATCATTGCCTTTTAAGGTTACTCATCAATATGTTGAAGGTACTCCAGGGGATCAAATGGGGGTATATGGTGATAATTCTAAGATTATTAGAGATCTGGATTGGACTCCCAAAATCTCATTTGAAGAGGGTATGACTAAAATGGTTGCATGGGCTTTACAGATATGAATAACTTTGAATAACTGATAGCAATATTCACAACTTAACATTGAGTAAATACAAAATGAACATAATAAAATATGTAACAGTTTACCTCACGTTCATAAAAATGTGTAAAATCAACAATATCTAGTCAATAATTGTAATGTTTATCGGTCTTTATACATCATGTGTCTGGTGTAGATAATTTGGGTGTATATAATGTTGTAGAAGGTATATTGTTGTTCTTTTTTTTTTTATTTCTTAATGTTGTATCTTTTTTAAGTACATAAACACAATTTGAATACGTATGAACACCACTAAACTATTTTCGAATTTAAATGAAATCAGTTTTAAGGGATTTCCTAATGTGAGATGGAATGTTGTTTTTGGGAGGCTCTCCTTGTCTTTTCAATGTCAGGAGTTTGATACACGTGCTAAAATAATTGGTGTGTTAAATTTTTTTTATTCTTTGCTTTTACCAAGAATTCCTTGCTATAATATTGAAAAGAAAAGTGATAAAGGTGTTCTATTTTTTAATAGTTGTTGTGACAGAAAAAGTAATATAGATAGACTACATTTTATTAGTGATTTAATACAAAATAAAACAGTTGTTTTAGGGAACAAATCTCGTCGGCAGTTTAATATCATACCTGCTATTAAAATTTTTCGATATATGCCATATTGGTATTTGTCATTAAGAAAACGAAATATATCGTTTATACAACAATTGATTATACTTAATAGATTGATATACCTGTATCAGGTACTAGGCTATATTGATAAAAATATAGAAATTAGTAATTATAGTTTGTTTGTATCATATTATGATTCATTGATAGAGGACAGTTTTTGGGAAGAGATTTTTCGACTTAAAAATATAAAAACAGCATCTTTGCAGCATGGACAATTTATTTCATATCGTGAAGATATGGTGAATAATTGTGGGATTGAATTACGTACATTTAAAAGTGATTTTTTATTATGTTGGAATAAATATACAAAGAGAGAAGCTGTACTATCAGGCATTGAAGAATCAAAATTACCTATATTAGGGATTATTGGATATGCAAGTAAAGAACACTGGAATAGATGTATAAAGCCAAATAATAATATTTTTGGTGTCGTTATTGGGCATCCAGATTATATAGATGAAAATATTGTTTTAATAAATGCAGCTAACAGTTTATCCAGAGCAAAAGGACTTAAATATTATCTTAAATTACATCCTAATTATAAGGAAGATTTTTTTAAAGATATAGTAGATCAAAGTTATTATTTAGGTAATATTAAAAAAGGAATTGCTATGATGGATTATGCAAATATAGTTGATTTTTCAATAGTAGGAGCTTCTACTGTATTTGCAGAGTTAGTGTTTTTAGGTCATGAAGTTATAAGGTATTCGAATCAGAGTATAAGAGATAAATATAGAGATATTAAGGCTGGGCTGACTTTCAGTGAACCAGAAAAGATTGTAGACGCCTATAATATAGGAAATTTTGAAGTGGATAGTTTATTTGACGATTTGTGCTCCATTCGTGAAGTGAGGGCTGCTTATCAAAAATTTTTCTCTGCTTTTGATGTTTGATTTTATATATATGTTTAGAAGTAAGATTGAAAGTGTTTTACAACATCCGATATTTAAGCGAGCAGCTATATATACTATAACTGATGGTATAACTAAATCTATATCTTTTATAGTATTACCTATTGTATCTTATTTTATTGTACCTTCAGAATTAGGTGTTACTGCAAACTTTGATGTTCTTCAAAATATTATTGTATTATTAGCAGGTCAAGCCCTAGTTAATTCATTACCATATTTCTACTATAAAAGGACAAAAAGAGAAGTCGCTTTATTGGTTAGTAATTTACTTTTTTTAGTTTTATTAGTTAATGTAATTCTTGCGATAATAATTCCCTTTTGTACTTCTACTGTGGAAAACTATTTACACATAGGACTTTCGTTACAGTTGCTTACGGTACTGAGTAGTTTTTGTGTATTGGTTAATAATATAAATTTTATTTTGTATAAAATGGAAGATAATCCTATTGATTTTGCAAAATTGCAAATAGGACAAGTCATTTTATATGTTGGCTTACTTGCTATTTTAGTAGTAGGATATAAACAACAAGCGTTGGGGAAGATTTTGAGTAATGTAGTTGCAATATTTATAATGTCTTTTATCCATCTTTATTTGTTATATAAAAGAGGGTATTTAATGTTTAAAGTTGATATTAATGTTCAAAGGACTTTATGTAAATTTGGAATTCCTCTTTTACCTCATTCTTTATCTTTTTGGATTAAAAGTGGTATGGATAAAGTTATTCTTACAACATATTGTGGACTTAATGTTAATGGACTTTATTCTATGGCTTTAAGTTTTGGGGCTGTTTATGCTTTATTTAATACATCTTTCAGCAATGTTTATGTTCCTGAGTTACAAAAAAGGTTATCAAAGATGACTCCTGAAAATGAAAAGGAGGAAAAAAGAAATTTAGTAAGATTATCATATAAGATTGGGGGTGTCTTTGTCATATTGTGCTTTTCTGTTATTATCGTATGTTGGGCTATAGTTCATTACGTTTTGAGTGAACAATATACTGCTTCATTCCAATATATACCATGGATAATATTATCATCTACAATATACTCATTTTATGGATTAGTAATTCAGTATCCATATACTGCCAAAAAGACTTTTGGATTAGGATTAGTAACATTCTCGGGTAGTGTTCTTCAGTTATTTCTAACGTTTGTACTGGTGAAAACAATAGGGGCTGATGGCATAAAATATAGCCTAGTCTTTGGTTCTTTAGTTATAATGTTGAGTGTTTGGTGGTATAGTAATAAAGTTTATCCTATGCCATGGTTTTCGCGTCTATAAAATAATGGATCTATGACTTCTTGATGTGTACATTTTTTTATTGTAAATAATTCGATTCTTTATAAATAAAACGCATATCATCATATTTTGTTTTTGTTGTAGGCAAATTGTAAAATATATGCAAGTGTGATTTAGTCGGAAACCTAATGAATACTTTGTTTTTTCCTCTTGTAAAGGCAATATAAAGTATGAAATGTCAAAGTAAAAATATGCTTTAATCTAATTTGTGTAGAAATGTGTAAATTTGATGTTATTATACCTACAGGTACAAAAGACGTGGCATTTGTACCTCGAGTTGTAGATTTTGTATTCAGATGTTTGGAGAATATAGAACATGTTTATATTCTGACAGCAAAAAAAAACTTTGTGAAAATAGAGAGAAGGCTTCCTGTAAATGTCTCATGTACATTGATTGATGAAAATGAGATGTTGCCAGGATTGTCGTTATCAACGATTACTGATATACTGAAGAAGTGCGCTCCTAATAGGAGCGTGAGCGTGGGGTGGTATTTGCAACAGTTCTTGAAATTGGGGTTTGCTCAAAGTAAATATTGCAAAGATTACTATTTATCTTGGGATGCAGATACTTTGCCGTTAGCTCCTATATCTTTTTTTAAGGATGGACATCTGTTATTTAATCCCAAAAGTGAGTATAACCCCAATTATTTTAGAACAATTGAACGATTGTTGGGGTATGGTAAACAAACGGAGTATTCGTTTGTCGCGGAGAATATGATATTTTCTAAGAATATTGTTTGTGAAATGTTAGCTGAGATAGAAAAAAATGAAGTACAGGGTAGCACATGGTTTGAGAAGATATTATGTGCGAGTGATTTAGATAATCCTTTACCTGCATTCTCAGAGTTTGAAACTTATGGAACCTATTGTTTTATGAATTATCCAGGTTTATATAAAATAAGATATTTGAATACATTTCGTGAGGCTGGATATATATGTGGTAGAAAAATCAGTGAGAATAAACTTCGTGTTATGTCATTTGATTTGGATACTGCATCATTTGAGATGGGACATGCACCAATGTTTCCTTATAATTTGCCTCATTTTATTTTTAATAATAAAATGCGTTTTAAAAAGATGAAATCAATGACGTTAAATAAAATAATAAAGAGAATTTGGAGGAAACTGTTTTGTTTGAAAGGCACCGATGATCAGATAGTTATAGAACAACTTTACAGACTCCCTCGGCATCGTTGAATAATGATTAAACTAATAAGAATATCATTTCATTTTTTTATATTGGCTTACATTCTTAATGAAAGAGGTGAGCGAGTTAAAATGTGTTCAACTTTTAATTATTACATATTTTTTCGATCAGTTTTTGCTTACTGGAAGCTGGAAAATATACGTTATTTTCTTGATAATACTTTAATAGATATTTACAAATAAGTGGAATCAAATGACGAGTATTATTCTGTAAGTATATGGTGGAGATCAAGAAATCTCTAACAGGGTATGAGACTCTGTTCTCAATGATGATAAGTCTAACGAATTTATGAAAATAATTTAAATCTTGTTTGTTCGAAACAAATGATGAGTGCCAATATACAGGTGCATACCATGTGTTGAACGCTTAAAATATTTAACTTCAATATAGGAATAATGAAACCACTAATATCTGTTATAACTGTATCATATAATGCTGTTTCTGTTATTGAACGGACGATTCTATCTGTTATTGGTCAAAGTTATTTAAACTTAGAATATATTATAATTGACGGAGGGAGTGTTGATGGAACTATTGATATTATCAAGAATTATCAGGATCAAATATCATATTGGATTAGTGAATCTGATGAAGGTATCTATGATGCGATGAACAAAGGTATTTTGCAATCAAACGGTAGGTGGATAAACTTTATGAATGCTGGAGATACATTTTCTGATACATCTGTATTAGAAAAAATATTTTTTCAGGAAATAAGTGAAAATGTAGGGATGATATATGGGAATACTGCTCTATTTAAGAATGGAGTTTTTATTGAATCTTTTGAAAACAAGCCATTTTGGCTATCACATATGCCATTTCGTGGTAAGGGAATTTGTCATCAAAGTATGTTTGTGAAATCTGACTTGGCAAAACGAATGATGTTTGATACCTCATATCGTATTTGTAGTGATTATGATATGTGTTACAAAATCTATAAAAAAGGATATGAGTTTTTATTTGTTGATATTGTTGTTTCACATTATGATGTTACTGGAGTCTCTTGTAACAATCCAATGTTAGCATTGGAGGAGAATAGTCGAATCTTGAAATGCAGGAATAATATCCTATATATGCTGTTTTATTTCTATTGTTGGTTGAAAAATAAGAGACAATGATTCCTAAAATTATTCATTATTGTTGGTTTGGAAATACTCCCATACCTTTAACTGCTCATAAATGTTTAGAATCATGGAAGAAATATCTTCCTGAATATGAGATTATATTATGGAATGAGGAGAATTCGCCAATGAAGATACCATTTGTAAGAGACGCTTATAAAGCTAAAAAATATGCTTTTGTTGCTGATTATGTGAGAATATGGGCTGTTTATACTTATGGAGGTATATATATGGATACAGACATGTTAGTAATCAGACCAATGGGAGAATTATTAGAAAAACTAGAGTTGTTTTTTGGGTATGAAGATCCAAAGGGAAAATATATAAATGCGGCCATTTTTGGAGCTGTTAAGAATGCTCGTTTTATATCTGATATTTTGTTTAAATATGACAACATGCAATTTTCTTTGGATAAGATTTACCAGATAACAATACCTAATATTATTACAGAAATATATGAGACGAAGAATTTGTATCGAGATGAAGTAGTTGTTTTCAATTATGAATATTTTTATCCATTACCACAGAAAAAGAGACGAGATTGTAACTTTATGAAATATGCTACATCGCATACTTATGCTATTCATTTGTGGGATGCAAGTTGGTTAACACTAAAAGAACGAATATTCTATCACCTGAAAAGATTTTATTTTGGGAAATATAGAAATAAATAAGATAGAGAAATTTATTTTATTCTTAGCTATATTAACTCCAGCTATGCCTAAACTTCAGTTTGTAGATGGGGTTACTATATATTTGCTTGAAATCGTTTTATTACTTTATTTTCCAATTGGTTGGAAGAATATCAGATTAAAATATCAGAAGACTCTGTTGGCTATTTGGCTTATAATATTGTTGAGCACAATTTATTCGCAATTATATTGTTTAGATATTGGTGGTATTTTACGCTGTA
>ERZ791803.1313-NODE-1313-length-11861-cov-2.997713_pt1 | contig 11861 bp, 10 predicted proteins | sample MGYA00510307_ERZ791803 | MGnify/ENA primary metagenome ERZ791803 (study PRJEB30046, sample SAMN00791963) | human gut metagenome | study: EMG produced TPA metagenomics assembly of the A metagenome-wide association study of gut microbiota in type 2...
GCCCGGGTCCTCCGGTCTCCAGGGGAGATCTCACCCACCGGATGCAGCTATTCGGTGAAGATCGCCGCCCGGAACCTGGCCCGGGCTCTGACCATCCTGAACGGAACGCGGCTGCCCTATCTGGGCATCTACGTGAACGCGGCGGGATATGGTTACCGGGAGGTGGAACTGTGATCTATTTGGACAGTGCCGCCACCACGTATCAAAAGCCCCCTGCTGTATTCCGGGCAGTCCGGGGGGCCATGGCATCCATGACCAGTCCGGGACGAGGGACCTATGGCCCGGCGGCCCGGGCCTCCCGAACGCTGCTGGCCTGCCGGGAGGAGGCCGCCGCCCTCTTCCAGGTGGGGCAGCCCGAGCGGGTGGTGCTGACCTTCAACGCCACCCATGGGCTGAATCTCGCCATTCATTCCCTGTTGAAGCCCGGGGACGCCGTGGTGATCTCCGGCTATGAGCACAACGCCGTCACCCGACCGCTCCACGCCCTTGGTGTCAATATCCGGGTGGCTGCAGGCCCGCTCTTTGATCCGGAGGCTCAAGTCCGCGCCTTTGAGCGCCAGCTGGACGAGACGGTGAGGGCCGTCATTTGTAACCATGTGTCCAACGTGTTCGGCTTCATCCTGCCGGTGGAGGGCATCGCGGCCCTGTGCCGGGAACGTGGAATTCCCTTTGTGCTGGACGCCTCCCAGTCGGCCGGGTGTCTGCCCGTCCACATGGGGGAGCTGGGCGCAGCCTTTGTCGCCATGCCGGGACACAAGGGACTTTACGGTCCCCAGGGCACCGGCCTGCTGCTCTGCGGGGCGGAGACCCACCCACTACTCATGGGCGGCACCGGAAGCGCCTCGGCGCTCCAGGCCATGCCCGATTTCCTGCCCGACCGCCTGGAGGCAGGCACCCACAACATGCCCGGCATTGCCGGCCTGCTGGAGGGACTTCGTTATGTTCAGACACAGGGGACGGAGCGTATTTTGACCCATGAGCGCCGCCTGATCCGCCAAGCGGCTGCCGGACTGTCCCGCATTCCCGGCGTGACTGTCTACGGGGATGGGGGAGCCGTCCAGGCCGGCGTGCTCTCCTTCCAGATAGACGGAATGGACTGTGAAGCGGTAGGCGAGGCCCTGGGCGCCAGAGGGATTGCCGTCCGTGCCGGCCTGCACTGCGCGCCGCTGGCCCATCAGTCGGCCGGGACGCTGGAGGCTGGGACAGTCCGCGCCAGCGTCTCCGCCTTCAATACACCCCAGGAAGTCGAGCGCTTCACACAGGAGGTTGCGCGGCTGACCGCCGGGCAAAAATAGCCGCGTCTGCGGCTATTTTTTGTGTCTGCACACAGGGCCTGTTCACAGAAAATTGATTTCCCTTCTACTTGTCAACCGCCTGTGAATACAGTATAATAAATCAGTTAAAGGATATACATGTACTCTGCGGGAAGCAAGGATGCCGGCGCGGCCGGAAGCGGGAGACGAGGAAATGGAAGGCATTTTGTATTTGCTCCAGGAATTCAAGGGAAAGGTCGTCCTGTTTGGTATCTCTGATGTGGTTGATATCGCGATCATGGCCTTTCTTATCTATAAGGTGATTATGCTGATGCGCCGCACCAACTCCGGCGCGGTGGCCAAGGGCGTACTGCTGCTGCTGTTTGCCCTGGGTGTCTCCACCTTTTTCCACCTCAACACGGTCAGCTATCTGCTTCAGCAGCTCATGGTGTGGGGTGTGGTAGCCCTGGTGGTCATTTTCCAGCCTGAAATCCGCCGCTTTCTGGAGCAGATGGGCCGCACCAGCCTCGGGAAGGTGTTTACACCGGAGGAGGCACGCAACGAGCTGGATAGTGCCATCACTCAGACGGTGGATGCCTATATGTCCCTTTCCAAGAGCAAGACCGGCGCGCTGATGGTGTTTGAGCGGAAAAACATGCTAGATGACGCCATTAAGACCGGAACCGCGCTGGACTGTACGGTGAATGCCGAACTGCTGAAAAATATCTTCTGGAACAAGGCCCCGCTCCACGACGGCGCGGTGATTGTCCGCGCTGGACGGATTGTGGGCGCGGGCTGTATGCTTCCCATGTCGGGCAATGTAAATCTGTCGCGGGAGCTGGGCATGCGCCACCGGGCAGGCATCGGAGCAAGTGAGCACACGGACGCCGTGGTGGCTATTGTCTCGGAGGAGACCGGCTCCATCTCCGTGGCGGTGGGCGGCATGCTCAAGCGCCACCTGGCGCCGGAGACTCTGGAGCGCCTGCTCCGCAATGAGCTGCTTCCGGAACGGGAGAATGACGAGGCCGCGTCCAAATTCAAGCTGGGCAATCTGCTCCGCTTTGGAAAGGGGAAAAAGCAGGATGGGAACGAAAATTCTTAACAGCCGGTGGTTCTATGTGGTGCTCTCCATCCTGCTGGCGTTTCTCCTCTGGGTCTACGTCGGCAACGACCCCAACTCGGTGGACACCGGAACCCTGCGGAATGTCCGGGTGGTATTCAGTGGATTGGAAAAGCTTGAAGAGCGGGGACTGATGATCTCTGAGGGAGCAGAGCAGACGGTCAATTTGCAGCTGTCTGCCCGCGGCGAGGTGTGGAGCCGCCTGAACCAGGGAGATACCACTGTGGTGGTGGATGTCTCCGGTATTACCGAGCCAGGGGAGCAGAGTGTGGCTATTACCTCACGCAACATCAATTTTCCCCGCTCCATCACCATAATCGACTCCATTGATGTACGCTACACCAGCCCAAGTACCATCGACTTCACCGTTTCCCGCTGGAGCAGCAAGGAGATCCCGGTTCAAGGCACCTTTAACGGCAGCGTGGCCGAAGGCTTCCAACGCCGTGACTTCTCCTTCGCGCCGGATACCATTACCGTCAGCGGCCAGGAGGAGCTGGTCAGTCAGGTGGATCACGCCCAAATCACCATCTCTCAGGAGGACATGAATTCCACCTACAGCGCCGACTGTAGCTATACCCTCATCGGCACCAACGGCCAGCCCATCGCCGCCGGCCTGGTGGAGACGGAACCGGAGACCGTGCTGGTCACCCTCCCGGTGGAGAAGATGAAGGAGGTGGAGCTGACCGTGGATCTCATTCCCGGCGGCGGTGCCACCGCAGATAATGTAACCGTAGACATTGAGCCCAGAACCTTGATGGTAGCGGGCAGCGCAGAGATCCTGGATCAGCTGGACCGCATCAGCCTGGGTGAGATTGACCTGTCCAAGGTATTTGGCACCCTGACACAGTCTATGACGATCAATTTGGACCCATCCCTGACCAATGTCAGCGGCATTACAGAGGCCAAGGTAACCGTCACCGTGGAGGGCTTGGTCACTAAGACACTGGAGGCTGGAAATATTGAGATTGTCAATAAGCCGGGCGGCTATGAGATCACACGCAACACCCAGTCCTGCACAGTTTTGATCCGCGGCACCCAGGAAGCCGTAGATGCGGTCACGGCTTCCCAAGTCCGGATTGTGGCCGATCTGTCCAACCTGGATCTGTCCACCGGAAGCCGGACAGTGCCGGTCAAGGTCTATCTGGATGGCAGCAGCGAGGTGGGCGTGGTCGGTGAGTACAACATTTCCATTTCGGTCTCAAGATCGTAGAAATCAGGTGAAAGTATGGTTCAAACAGCAAAGGTAACCCGCGTCCTGGCTGACGGCAGGGCGGAGGTGGCCGTCAAGCGTCAGTCTGCCTGCGGCCACGACTGCTCCAAATGCGGCGGAGGCTGCAGCGAACTGATGGTCAGCTCCACCGTAGCAGTGATAGCCGCCAATCCGGTCCGGGCCATGCCCGGCGACATGGTGACGGTGGAGTCCTCCACCAGCCGGGTACTGGGCGCGGCTGTGATCGTCTATCTGGTGCCCTTCCTGCTCTTTTTCGCCGGCTATTTCCTCTGTGCGGCTTTCCGGCTCTCTTCGGGAGTCAGTGCGGCCGTCGGGGTGGCCGGGTTCGCACTAGGACTCCTGCTGGCCGTTCTGTGGGACCGCCGGGTGCGCAGGCAGCAGGCCATTTCCTTCTGCATTACCGCCATTGCGCCGGAGGCCTGATGTTCGGCTATGTGCGCCCCAACCGGGACGAGTTGAAAGTGCGGGAGCTGCGGGACTACGAGGCCCTCTACTGTGGACTCTGCCACGCATTGGGAAGGCGGCACGGCTTTTTCGCCCGGTTCTTTCTGAACTACGACTTTACCTTTCTCGCCATGCTCTTGGACGGCTCGAAGCCTACGGCGGAGCGGAAGCACTGTCCGGCCCGCCTCTGGTGTCGGAAAAAGGGCTGCATCTGCGCCGGAAGCGTGGATGCGGCGGCGGACGCCGGAACCATCCTCAGCTATTGGAAGCTGCGGGACACGGTGGCGGACGGTCCCTTCTGGAAGGGAACTGCCGCCCGGGTTCTGTCCTTTCTGCTCCGACCCGGCTACCGCCGGGCGGCCCAGGCCCGGCCGGAGTTTGACCGGGCGGTGCGCAGTTGTCTGGAGGAGCTCCAGGCCCTGGAGCAGGAGGGCTCTCCCTCACTGGACCGGACGGCGGACACCTTTGCCCGCATCCTGGCGGCGGCCGCCCTTCCGGCGGAGTCCTCCGCCCGGACCCGCGCCCTGGAGCAGCTCCTCTACCATGTGGGGCGGTGGATTTACCTGGTGGACGCCTGGGACGATCTGGAGGAGGACGGACGCACCGGGTCCTACAACCCCATTGCCGCCCGTTTTCCGGAGCAGGTGGAGGCCAACCGGGATTATCTGCGCACCACCCTTCTCCACTCTCTGAACCTGGCCCGCTCCGCCTGTGCGCTCCTGGAGCTGGGCCACTGGCAGGGCGCCGTGGAGAATATCCTCTATCTGGGGCTGCCTATGGTGGAGGAGCTGGTCTTTACCGGCCGTTGGAAGGCCGTCAATCATCAAAACAGGAGAAGGATTTCATGACAGATCCGTACATTGTGCTGGGGGTCAAGCCCGACGCCAGCGACGAGGAGATCAAACGCGCCTACCGGGAGCTGGCCCGGAAATACCACCCGGACAACTATCAAAACAACCCCCTGGCCGATCTGGCCGAGGAGAAGATGAAGGAGATCAACGAGGCCTACGATACCATTACCAAGATGCGCAGCGGGGGAGGGGCCTCCGGCGGCTACCAGAGCCAGGGGGCCTACCGCGGCTCCTACCAGGGCGGCTATCAGCAGCAGTACTCCAGCGCCTCCTCAGGGAGCCTCTACAACCAGGTACGGCAGGCCATCAACATGGGCGACATCGGCCGGGCCGAGCAGCTCCTCCGCGGCGCTGCCAGCCAGGATGCCGAGTGGCACTTCCTAACCGGGTCCATCGCCTACCGCAAGGGCTGGCTGGACGAGGCCACCCAGCATTTCCAGATGGCCTGCAACATGGACCCGGCCAACGGGGAGTACCGGCAGGCGCTGATGATGATGCGCCAGGGTGGACAGGCCTACCGCCCCTACGGCTACGGCGGTGGGATCGACGCCTGCGACTGCTGTACGGCCTGCCTGTGCATGAACATGTGCTGTGGGAACTGAGCCATGCGAAACCATACTGAAACGGGCGCAGGCCGGGTGGCCTTGGTGGGCGTGCTGGCCGCGCTGTCGCTGATCGCCCTCTATCTCTCCGCCGTCTCGCCCACGGCGCGGATGGGTATTGTAGCCATTGCCGGCCTCTTTCCTGCGGGGGCGGTGGTGTCGGCCGGGCTGAAGGCGGGGTTCTTCTGCTACGGCGCAGCAGGCCTGCTGGGCCTGCTGCTGGTGCCCGACAAGGCCAACGCCCTGCTCTACCTGCTCTTTTTCGGCCTCTGGCCCATGCTCAAGAGCCTGCTGGAGCGCATTCCCGTCCGGCCGCTGGAGTGGCTGTGCAAGCTGGCGGTATTCAACGCCGTTCTGACCCTGTTCTGGTTCGGTCTGCACAGCCTGTTTCTGCCCTTCCTGCCGGAGACGCTGCAAGCGCCTTGGATGGTCTATGCGGCGGGGAACGCAGCCTTTGTGATTTACGACGTGGGCTTCTCCAAGCTCATCTCCTTTTATGTGGCCCGGGTGGACAGGGTATTGCGAAAGACTTCCTAGTCTGGTATAATTTTTGAATAGCCTCAGAACAAAAGACGAATGGAACAGGGGGAACCCGCGTTGGTGAAAAGTATGACGGGCTACGGCAGGGGAGAGGCCGTGGTCCATGGCCGCTCCATCACTGTGGAGCTGCGCTCCGTCAATAACCGCTATCTGGACTGCACCATCAAGCTGCCCCGCATCTATGTGTTTGCGGAGGACGCCATCAAATCCAAGGTACAGGCCCATATCTCCCGGGGCAAGGTGGATGTGTTCGTCACCATCGGCCCGTCGGAGAACGGGGATGTATCCATCTCGGTCAACAAGCCTGTTGCGGATGGCTACTATGCCGCGCTGTGCGCGTTGCGGGACAGCTACGGCTTAAAGGACGACATTTCGGTTTCCCTGCTCTCCCGGTTCCAGGATGTCTTCCTGGTGGAGAAGACCCAGGAGGATCTGGAGGCCGTGAGCGCGGACATCTGCTCCGTGCTGGAGCTGGCCCTTCAGGACTTTGACGCCATGCGGGCGCGGGAGGGCGAAAAGCTCTTCCAGGATGTGACCGGCCGGGCACGCACCATCGAGGCCCTCACTACCAGGGTGGAGGAGCGCGCCCCCGGTATTGTGGCCGACTACCGGGCCCGCCTGAGCGCCAAAATGGCGGAGGTGCTTCAGAACACCCAGCTTGATGAGAGCCGCATCCTCACCGAGGCCGCCGTCTATGCCGACAAGGTGGCTGTGGACGAGGAGACCGTCCGCCTGCGCAGTCACCTGTCCCAACTGGACCACATGCTGGCCCAGGAGGGCCCCGTAGGCCGCAAGCTGGACTTTCTGATCCAGGAGTTCAACCGGGAGGCCAACACCATCGGCTCCAAATGCAATGATATTGAGACCGCCGGATACGTGGTGGATATCAAGGCCGAGATCGAGAAGATCCGGGAACAGATCCAGAACATCGAGTAAGGCGGTGAGGCAGGATGAAGCTTATCAATATCGGATTTGGAAACATGGTTTCCGCCGGACGGCTCATCGCCATTGTCAGCCCGGAGTCGGCCCCCATCAAGCGCATGGTCCAGGAGGCCCGGGACCGGGGTGTGCTCATTGATGCCACCTATGGGCGGCGCACCCGGGCGGTGCTCATCATGGACAGCGACCACATCGTTCTCTCGGCCCTACAGCCAGAGACAGTGGCCGGGCGGCTGGGCGGCCTGAACCGGCCGCCGGAGCTGCCGGAGGCCCTGCGCCTGGAGGAGAGCTTTTCCCTCACCCGGGCGCTGGACTCCTACGAGCGGGAGCTGCTCAGCCGGGCTATGCAGCAGGCCGGCTCCATCTCCCAGGCAGCCCGCCTGCTGGGCCTGTCCCGGCAGAATCTGAAATACAAGCTGAAAAAATTTGACCTGTAAAAAATTTTGCGCCGCAAAATATTTTCCCCCTGAAAAAGGGCCCGAGAGCCGGAGGTATGTCCTATAATACCGGCCCTCGGGTCCTTTTTTGGGCATTAGGGTGAGCTGGCATCCCGTTTGCAAAGTTAAGTGCACGAAACTTGCCGCAGGCGGAAAGGAAGGCTGATATGCGGAGACTTTGGTACAACGGAACGGTTGCCTCGATGGACGGCGCCATGCGCCGCTATGAGGCGGTGGGTGCGGAGGACGGCAGACTGACCTTTTTGGGGAGCGTTCAGGAGGCTCTGGCGCAGGTGTGGGATGAGACGAGGGATTTGCAGGGAGGCATGGTGCTGCCCGGCTTCACCGATTCCCACATGCACCTGCTCCACTACGCCATGATTCAGAAAAACCTCTCCCTGTTTGGCGTGGCGTCCATCGGGGAGATCATAGACCGGGGGCGGGCCCGGATTGAGCGGGACCACCCATCCTACCTGATCGGCATGGGCTGGAATCAAGAGACCATGGCGGAGGGGCGCCTGGTGACGCGGGAGGATCTGGACCGCATCTCCACCGATATCCCGGTGTGTATGCTGCGGACCTGCCTGCACATCGGGGCCTGCAACTCCATAATGCTGGAGCGCATCCGCGCGCTGGAGGATGTGGCGCCCGAGGTGCTGGCCCTGGTGGACTTTGCCAACGGCATCCTGCGGGAGGATGCCGCCCGCCTGTATATGAAGGTGCTCCCCCAGGCGGATGACGCCTATGTAAAGGAGCTGATCCGGCTGGGCCAGCGGGATCTGAACGCGGCGGGCATTACCTGCGTCAACTCCGACGATCTGAAGGCCATTGCCGGAGTGGACCCTATCCGCCTGATCGGCATCTTCCGGGAGATGGAGGCGGACGGAGAACTAACGGTGCGGGTCTACGAGCAGTGCCTGGTGGAGCCCGAGGACTTTGAGCGGCTCCAGGCGGTGCGCAGCGATCCGGCCGACCGGGAGAGCCTCTTCCGCACCGGCCCCCGCAAGCTGCTCCAGGACGGCTCCCTGGGGGCCAAGTCGGCGGAGATGATTGACGGCTACCTGGACGAGCCGGACAACCACGGCATCCCTATCTACACCGAGGAAGAGCTGTACAGCCGGATTCGCGCGGCCCATACCGCCCATATGGACTTGGCGGTGCATGCCATCGGCGACCTGGCCTTCCGCAAGGTGTGCGACGCCATCGAGCGGGTGGAGCGGGAGGAGCCCTGGCCGGATCACCGCCACGGCATCGTCCACGCCCAGACTACCACACCCGCCCTGCTGGAGCGGATGAAGGCCCTGGGCCTCCAAGCGTACATCCAACCCATCTTCATTGACGCCGACATGAACATCATCGCCGAGCGGGTGGGGGAGGCCCACGCGAAGGAATGCTACAACTGGAAGGCCATGGAGGATCTGGGCATCCGGGTCAGCGGCGGCTCCGACTGCCCGGTGGAGCCCTTCAACGTGTTGGACAACCTGCGCGCCGCCGTCACCCGGCAGAACCGGGCGGGCACCAGGGTCTACCTGCCCGAGCAGGCCCTCACGGTGGAGCAGGCCGTGCGGCTGTTTACCTCCGATGCCGCCTGGGCCAGCCGGGATGAGGCTGTCCGCGGCACCCTGGAGCTGGGCAAGCAGGCCGACCTTGTGGTGCTGGACCGGGATCTGTTTGCGATTGAACCGGATACGTTCCCCGAGGCAAAGGTGCTGGAGACCGTGCTGAACGGCAGAACGGTCTTTCGGGCCTGAACCCCGGGCGGGCAGAAAAAGGAGTGTTTAAGGATGAACAAAATACTGGAGAAAGCCAGGGCCATTGAGCAGGAGATCATCGCCGACCGGCGTTGCCTCCACCAGATGCCCGAGGTGGGTGTCTATACGCCCAGGACCGCGGCCTACATCAAGGAGCGCCTGACCGAGATGGGGATTGCGCACCGGGACTGCGGCGTCCACTCCCAGGAGGACCGGGAGAAGATGGTGTTTGCCGGGTACCCCGACGCCCCCACTTCCACCGGCGTGGTGGCAGTCATCGGGAAGGGCGGACCGTGCATCCTGCTCCGGGCGGATATGGACGGCCTGCCCATGGAGGAGACCACCGGCCTGGACTTCGCGGCCAAGGGGGACACGGCTCACATGTGTGGGCACGACGCCCACGCAGCCATGCTGCTGGGGGCGGCCCGCATCCTCAAGGAGATGGAGGACGAGCTGCCCGGCACCGTGAAGCTCATGTTCCAGCCGGGCGAGGAGATGGGCTACGGCTCCCGCACCATGGTGGAGGACGGCCTGCTGGAGAACCCGCGGGTGGACGCTGCCATGGCCCTCCACGTGGGCTCCCAGGTGGAGGTGGGCAAGCTGAACTACTCCCCCGGCGTGGCCTCCGGGGCAATGGCCACCTTCATTATCAGTATCCAGGGTAAGGGAGGCCACTCCTCCGAGCCGCAGAAAACCGTGGATCCGGTGAACATCGCCACCCAGGTATGCTCGGCTCTGAACATGCTCATTCCCAGGGAGGTGGACCCAGAGGCCTTCGCCACCATGACCGTGGGCGCACTCAACGGGGGCCGCGCCTCCAACATCATCCCGGATACGGCGGAGATCATGGTGTCCTTCCGTACTCTCAGCCCGGAAGCCTACGACCACCTGCTTGTGCGTATCCCCGAGATTCTGGATCACTATGTCAGCGCCTGGCGCGGCGCCTATACCACCCGGGTGCTCAAAACCCCCAGTACGGTGTGCGACGCCGCCTTCTCTGAGGAGATTGTCCCCTTCGCCGCGGAGATCCTGGGGGCGGAGAACGTCAGGCCCGTCCCGCCGATGAAGGGCGCTGAAGACTTCGGACATGTGACCCGGCTGGTACCCGGCTTCTACGCCTTCATGGGGGCCGGCTCGCCCGAGGGCTATCCTCTGCACAATCCCAACATGGTGCTGGACGAAAGTGCCTTTGCGCTGGGGGCCGCCATCCTGGTCAACTCCGCCGTGGGCTGGCTGACCAGGCATGCGGGCCAGTGACACCCCGCCCCCGGCGAGAGCGTGTGCGGGCCGGGGCAGACACAGTGAGGAGGTATCACCACTATGGGTAATACACTAAAAAAGAAAAAAGGCTTCAGCATGCCCCATGTGTACGCCGTCATTCTGATCCTGATGCTGCTGGTAACCATCATGACTTATGTGATCCCCGCCGGAACATACGCCAGGGTGGACGGAAATGTGGATCCGAACAGCTTTACCTATGTGGAGCAGACCCCGGTTTCCTTCCTGAGCTTTTTTACCTCTCTTCACCAGGGCTTTGTGGAGAGCGCCAATGTGATCGGAGCCGTGCTGCTCATCAGCGGTGCCATCCAGATCATCCAGAAGACCGGGGCCTTCTCCGCCGGTATTCAGGCCCTCATCAAGCGGGCCAAGGGCCGGGATCTGGTAATGGTACTTCTGTTCTTCACGATCTTCACCGGCATGGGCGTCATCGGTTACCTGGATGCCCTCTATCCCTTCTATCCCATTATCATCTCTCTGTTCATCACCCTGGGCTATGACAAGATGGTGGGCACCGCCATCATCATGCTCTCCACCGCTGTAGGCTTTACCTGCGGTATGGTCAACCCCTACACCACCGGCGTGGCCCAGACACTGGTGGGCCTGCCCATGTACTCCGGCATCGCCCTGCGGGCGGTTGGGCTGGTGGTTTTCTATGCCATCGCGGTGTTCTTCCTGACCCGCTATTGCATCAAAATCAAGAAAAACCCCAAGTACAGCGTGATGGGAGAGAATTATCTCCAGGAGCAGACGGCGCCCATGCAGTTTGAGGAAGGATTGGACTTCCACGGCCGCCGGGTGGCTATCATTGTGGTGTTCCTGGCCGCCATTGTCCTCTCTGTGGTGGGTTCCCTCCGGTGGAAATGGGGGTTGCCGGAGATCACCGCGGTCTACATGCCCGTGGCTATTGTGGCTGTGGTTCTCTCCCGCATGAGCGTTTCCGAGGCCTGCTCCGAGTTCGGCAAGGGCATGGCCGGCGTGGTGGCGCCCACCATGGTAATCGGCCTGAGCCGGGCGGTGTCCGTCCTTCTCGCCGAGGGCAACATCACCGACACCATCATCCATGCCGTATCCGGCCTGCTGGAGGGCAAGAGCCCGGTGATCACCCTGCTCATCATTTACGCCTTTGTCACTCTGTTCAACTTCTTCGTCTCCTCCGGCTCCGGCAAGGCCGTGGTCATGATGCCCATCCTCCAGCCTCTGGGTCAGGTGCTTGGGATCAATCAGCAGGTCATGGTGCTGGCGTACCAATACGGCGACGGCTTCACCAACACCTTCTGGCCCACCGCTTCCCTGCTTCAGCTCTCTCTGTGCGGTATGGACTACGGTCACTGGTTCAAGTTCGCCTGGAAAATTTACGCGTGTCTGATTACCGCGGGGTTCCTCCTGATCATTATTGCAAACCAGATCGGTTA
>ERZ791803.1315-NODE-1315-length-11840-cov-2.799491_pt1 | contig 11840 bp, 13 predicted proteins | sample MGYA00510307_ERZ791803 | MGnify/ENA primary metagenome ERZ791803 (study PRJEB30046, sample SAMN00791963) | human gut metagenome | study: EMG produced TPA metagenomics assembly of the A metagenome-wide association study of gut microbiota in type 2...
TGCGCTCCGCGCCTTATTCCTTGAGGTAGATTCGTTTCACACGCGACGAGACCGACGTCATAATCTCGTAAGGTATCGTGTCGAGCACCCGGGCCATCGTTTCGAGGTCGTTGCCCGGCTCGGCGGAGAAGACCGTCACTTCGTCGCCCTCGCCGACGCCCGGAATGTCCGTGATGTCGATCATGCAGCTGTCCATGCAGACGCGGCCCACGATCGGCGCAGGCCGCCCGGCCACACGCATCGACCAGCGTCCGCAGCCCAGATGGCGGTCCAGCCCGTCGGCGTAACCGATCGGCACGGTCGCCGTCACGGTCGGCCGCAGCAATTTCCCGGCGCGCCCGTAGCCCACGGCGTCGCCCGCTTCGAGACGCTTGATCTGCACGATGCGGGTTTTGAGCGCCGAAACCGGGCGCAGGCCCGCATTGTGCTCCCAGCCGAAGCCGTAAAGCCCCAGCCCGAGGCGGCACATGTCGAACCGCGCCTCGGGGAACCGCTCGATGGCCGCCGAATTGGCCGTATGGCGGATGACGGAATAGGGCAGCGACGCGGCTACGGCGGCGCTCATGCGGTCGTAGCGCGCGATCTGCTCCCGGGTGTAGGCATCCTCTTCGGGCATGTCGGCGCAGTTCAGGTGCGAAAAGACCGACGCCACCTTCACGGCGGGCAATGTCGGCAGCACCTCGCACAACCGCCCGATCTCCCCCTCCATGAATCCCAGCCGGTGCATGCCCGTATCGAGCTTGATGTGAACCGGATAGCGGGTTTCGCCCGCATGCGACACCGCATCGGCGAAATCGGCGTGGGACTTAACCCGGATGCAAGTCTCTGCGGAAGGATGCTGGAGGATGAGGGCTGCATGGGTTATGTACATGTGGCGCTGGGCAACAATGAAACGGATAACCAGGACTGCCTGCTTCACATCGACATGATGTTCAAGGACCCGACCATTGAAGTGGACGGCAAGGTGATTTTTGATGAAGGAAAAGTAGTGTTTGATTAAGAGAATGAATAAGCAGATAAAATATAGCTCAAACCAGGAGGAGCACAGAGATGAATATTAAGGATTACCCACAGGGTTTATTATTTGACGGGAAGCTTCAGGCGGAGATTAAGGACAGGTTCTGGAACGTGGATTCCGACCCGGAGGCAGGTAAGAGGCTGTTTTTTGAAAATGCAGGCGGTTCCCTGAGACTGAAGGCTGTCAATAAGGCTTATGAGGAAGCGGACACATTCCCTGACTGTGATTCCAGGAAACATCCAAGGGCAAAGGCGTTAAGGCAGCTGACCCTGAATGGGTTCAGGGATTTAAGGATTATGTTCAATGCCCCCAGGTACGGACAGATAATTGCTGAGAAATCATCCTCTAAGGTAATGTTTGAGATGGTCCGCACCGTACTTGAGAATATAAAAGGTACCAATGTGGTGGTTACTGACCTGGACCATCCCTCCGCATATGATTCTGTCATGTACTATGGAAGAAAAGCAGGCATGGAGGTGCGTATTGCAAAGCCAAACAAGGTGACGGGCGGAATTGACGCGGAAGAGATTGAACGTCTGGTGGATAAGGACACGGCCCTTCTGGTGTGCATCTATGCGTCCAACCACACCGGCGCGGTGATGGATATGAAGGAAATCGTAACCCGCGCCCGCGCCATCAAGCCTGACTTATACATAATTTCCGATGCGGTACAGCACATGCCCCACGGACTGGTGGATGTACAGGATTTACAGCTGGATGGCATCAACTTTGCAGCATACAAGATTTTCGGATGCAGGGGATTCGGCGCCGGTTATGTATCGGACCGTCTGGCAGCCCTGGACCATCCCGGAATCTTTGGCAATCTGGGCGACCCATGGGAAATCGGCGGCCCGGCGCCTGCCATGTATGCAAGCGTAAGCGCCATCGTGGACCATGTATGCTGGATTGGCAGCCATTACATTGACAGCACGGACAGAAGGGAACTGTACGTGGAAGGCATGGAACGCATTGAGATGCATGAGCGGGCGCTGCTATACAGGGCGCTGGAGGGAACGGAGGAGGTTCCGGGTATCCGCCATATTCCCCATGCCAGGGTTGAATTTGACAGGGAGTCTTTGGAAAACAGGGATTTCATCATGCCGCTGACCTTTGATAACATCAGCTGCCCGGATGCGGTTACGGAGTTTGTGAAGAGGGATGTCATTGTCTATGACCGAAGCGATTCCAATTATTATTCTGTCCGGTCACTGCATCCCTTTGACCTGGCAGGGATTGTGCGCGTGTCACCGCTTCATTGTCATGGGGTCGAGGATATTGATACGTTTTTGCGGGCTGCGAAGGAAATCGCGGCGCTGTAAGGTGGGGGGCGGCGTTCCGGAGTAGGGTCCGCGGCGTTTCGGAGTAGGGTCCGCCGCATCCCGGGTATCCTCCCTGTTCAGACCCGCTCGCGCTTGTTTTACGCGCAGCGGTACTAAGACGCGTGAAGGACCGCGTCTAAGTGCCGGCGGGTAAAGATGGTCTTCTCAGGAAGGATACCCGGGACGCGGCTGCGGTACTGGCCGGCCGGATTACAGCTTATGGCGTGAGAAGATACGGCAGGCCGGAACGCAGCTTACGGCGCAGGAAGAAGCGGCGGGCCGGAACGTAGTTTACGGCGTGAGAAGGAGCGGCAGACCGGAACGCAGCTTAATGATTGGGATTGCTTGATGGGCCGGGCCGTACTGTGGTTTGGTGGATGAGAGTGGCTGGCAGGCCTGGAATGTGGAGTTTTGTGTTTTAGAGGGAGCGGGTAGGGGGCCTGTTTCTGGTGGATGTGAGGTTTTTGGAGCTATTGTTGAGAGCATAGATAGGGAAAGGGTTTATTTTATGAGAAGATATTGGAAGATAGTAGCGGTTTTGACAGTGGCGGCCATGGTTATGGGGACCATGTCGGGGTGCCAGGGGGATACGAAGGGTAAGGATGGGAAAGAGACGGTTGTGCTGGGATGCGTGGGGCCCCTTACGGGAAATGCGGCGGCCAGCGGCCTGGTGCAGGCCAATGCGGTAGAGATGGCTGTAAATGAGATTAATGAAGCCGGCGGCATTGACGGAAAGTATATGATTGAACTTGTGAAGGAAGATGACGAGGGGGTTCCGGCAAAGTCTGTTACCGTGACACAGAAGCTGGTGAACCAGAATAAGATAACCGCGCTGATTGGTGCGCTGAACAGCTCCTGCACCATTGCTGATATGGAGATTACGGCGGCTTCTAAGATTCCCCAGATTACACCGTGCTCCAGCGCGCAGAGTATTGTGGAACAGGGAAATGAGTTCATTTTCCGTACGACTGCCACGGACACAACCCATATAAAGACGTTGTTTAAATACTTTAAGGAAAAAATAAACGGACAGAAAGTGGCTGTGCTGTATGAGTCCTCTGATTTCGGCACAGGCGCCTTTGGAATCATCCAGGAGCTGGCGCCGGAGTATGGAATTGATGTGGCGGCCAATGAAATGTATAATTCGGGCGAGAAGGATTTTTCCGTACATCTGACTAAATTAAAACAGGCTGAGCCGGACGCCATCATCCTCTGGGGGTATTATACGGAGGCTGCCCTGATTTGTAAGCAGGCGAAACAGAATGGCATTGAGGTTCCGCTTATCGGTACGGGATTTAATTCTCCTAAACTGGTTGAACTGGGCGGGGACGCTGTCAATGGGCTTATTTTCACGACTGCTTTTACAGAGGCAAACCCGGATGAGAAGGTCCAGGCATTTGATAAGAAGTATAAAGAGATTTACCAGCAGAGCTATGACCAGAACGCGCCCCAGGCATATGATTCGGTCTATCTTCTGGCGGATGCCATTAAGAGGGCAGGTTCACTGGACGGGCAGGCTATCAGGGATGCGCTTTTGGCAACCAAGGATTTTGAGGGCGCGGCCGGTGTCTATAACTTTGCTTCCAATGGCGAGATGATTAAGGACTTGATGGTTGTGCAGATAGTGGACGGTAAGCATACCATTGTACCCATGGACTGACGGCGGCGTGTCAAAACAGACAGAATGTAAGGAGGAGACTATGGTCTTTCAACAGATTTTAAACGGCCTTACCAATGGCAGCATCTATGCTTTGCTGGCCATTGGCGTGACCATGATATATAAATCACTTGGCATGCTGAACTTTGCACATGGTGATACGATTATGATTTCTGCTTTTATCTGCCTTACCCTGATTACGGTGGGGATTCCCATACCCCTGGCCATTGTGCTGACCATTATCGCGGCCGCGTTCATTGGATGCTGCCTGGAGCGGTTCATTTACAGGAAGCTGGAGTTCAGTTCATTTACAAACCTCCTGATTGCAACGGTGGGCGTGTCCTATATCATGAAGAATCTGGCTATTGTCATCTGGGGGGCTGAGCCTCAGGTATTCCCGGCCCTGTTCAGCACGGATCCCATTAATCTGGGCCAGCTGCTGCTTCTGCCGCAGAACATAGGGATCATCTGCGTGGCGGCCTGCCTTGTGGTGGTGCTTCAGCTGTTTTTTTATAAGACCAGGACCGGCAAGCAGATGAGGGCGGCTGCCACGGATTCCGAGGGCGCGTCCATGATGGGCATCAATGTGAATAAGTGCAGGCTGGTTACATTCGGCATCAGCGCAGCCTTTGCAGCCATTGCGGGAATCCTTCTTTCGCCGATTTTCTATGTAAGCGTGGACATGGGTACGCTGGTTGGGCTGAAGGCATTTTCCGCAGCTATCCTGGGCGGGTTCGGCAACATCGTGGGGGCCATGCTTGGAGGTATCATACTGGGGATTGTGGAAGCGCTGGGAGCCACGTATGCCACGGCTGCTTATAAGGATATCATCTCATTTGTGCTGTTGTTCCTGTTCCTGTATTTTAAGCCAAATGGGATTCTGGGCAAGCGCATCGAGCAGAAGCTGTAGGGGATATTGTGATGAAGCAGACAAAGAAAATTACTTTAATTGCAGTGGTTACGGCGGCAATCCTGATCCTGCCCTTCCTCCTTCCCAATGCATATATCATCCAGATTGTCAATATGATAGGCATTTATGCCATTGTTGGTACGGGAGTGAATATTTTGACCGGATACACGGGACAGCTTTCCCTTGGGCAGGCGGCTTTTTATGGGATTGGCGCATATACCACGGCACTGCTGAATACAAAGCTGGGATGTCCGTTTTTCGTGGTGCTTCCCGCGTCTGTCCTGGTGACGGCCGTGTTCGGCGTGTTTCTCGCCATCCCGGCCCTTAAGGTGCGGGGCAGCTATCTGGCCCTTCTGACCATTGGCTTTGGCGAGATTGTCAGGATGGTGCTGGTGAACTGGATTGACCTGACGGGCGGCCCGGCCGGTGTGGTAGGTATCAAGGCGCCGGACCTGTTTGGATTCAAGTTTGATACATTATTCAAATATTATTATCTGATTGCATTTTTCGTGTTCATCGGCATTATGTACCAGAAATGGCTGATGCGGTCCAGGACAGGAAGGGCGTTCATGGCAATCCGTGATGATGACAAGGTTGCCGAGCTGACGGGAATCAATATCACTACCTTTAAAATCAGGGCATTTGTGCTGTCTGCGGTCTACTCCGCTGTGGCAGGAGTGCTGTACGCCATGATGATCCACTATGTAAGCCCTGACAGCTTTACCAGCAACGATTCCAACATGTTCCTGTGGACAGCCATCATGGGAGGGATGGGAACCACCATCGGGCCTGTGATTGGCGCCATTATCATGAATATCCTTCCGGAAGCCCTGCGTTTCCTGGGAGACTGGCGCATGGTTGTGTACGGGGTCATCCTCCTGACGGTCATTATCCGCTATCCGGGCGGCATCACGCCCTATGCGAAAAAACTCATTGGATATGCACAGGCTAAATTCGACGGAAAGGACAGGTGAGGATTGTGGCAGTATTGGAATTAAAGGGAGTTACAAAACAATTCGGCGGCCTGACAGCTGTTTCCGAGGTTGACCTTAAGATAGAAAAAAACCAGATCTGTTCCCTGATCGGTCCCAACGGCGCAGGAAAGACAACGGTATTCAATATCATCACAGGCGTATACCAGGTGACAAAAGGCGATATCTTTTTTGAGGGCAGATCCATCTGCGGCTGCGCCCCATATAAGATTGTGGACATGGGAATCGCCAGGACCTACCAGAACATCCGCCTGTTTAAGAAAATGACGGCAGTGGAAAATGTCATGACAGGCTTCCACTGCCGGAGCCGGGCCGGACTGTTCAACATCATCTACAACCGCAGGAAAATGCTGGAAGAGGACAGGAATATCCGGAAAAAGAGCGAGGAACTTCTGGAGTATTTAAAGATTGCGGACTTAAAGGATGAGCTGGCCTCCAGCCTGCCTTACGGCCACCAGCGGCTGCTGGAAATCGCCAGGGCCATGGCTACCCAGCCCAAAATCCTTTTGTTGGATGAACCGGCAGCAGGTATGAATGCCCAGGAAAAGGAAGAACTCATAAGGACAATCCGTGGCATCCGCAATGACTTTGGCATATCCGTCCTCATAGTGGAACATGACATGGACCTAATCATGAATATTTCGGATGATATCACGGTGTTAAACTATGGTGCGAGGATTGCCCACGGGGTTCCGGAAGAGATTCAGAACAATGAGGAAGTAATCGAGGCATACCTGGGAAGGAGTGATTCTTAATGGGCCAGAGGGAAACGGTTTTAGATATATCCGGCTTACATTCCAGCTATGGGATGATTAAAGCCATCAAGGACATAAACATCCATGTGGACAAGGGAGAGCTGGTTTCTCTGCTGGGAGCCAACGGCGCAGGCAAATCAACCCTTTTAAAATCCATCATCGGCATGGTACATATTGAAAGCGGCTCCGTCAAATACCAGGGGGAGGAACTTGTGGGCAGGAAATCCCATGAAATCATCCCCATGGGAATCTCCATCGTGCCGGAGGGGCGCAAGATATTCGCCGATGCCACGGTTATGGAAAACCTGGCCATCGGCTCCTACACAGGGCAGCGGACAAGGCACTGGACCAGAGGATCCTGGACCAGGTATTTGAATTCTTCCCACGCCTTGCGGAGAGGAAGGGCCAGATGGGGGGCACGCTGTCCGGAGGCGAACAGCAGATGCTGGCCATCGGAAGGGCCATGATGTCCGACCCCAAGCTCCTTTTGCTGGATGAACCGTCCATGGGCCTTGCGCCGCTGGTGGTGGAGCAGGTATTCAACATCATTGAAAAGCTGAAACAGACAGGAATCACGATCCTTCTGGTGGAGCAGAACGCCAGGATGGCAATAAAGGTCAGCGACCGCTCCTACATGCTGAATACCGGGAAGATAGCCGGTGAGCTGGATGCCTCCGACGGCGCCAGCCAGGATGCGCTGTTGGAAGTGTACCTGGGCAAGAGCGGGAAATAAAGGGGGAAATGGGTATCATGAATCTGGAAAATGTTAAATTCAATACGGACACAAAGCTTGTGTTAAATATAGGCGACCCCATGGGCAAGACCAATGCGCCCAGGGCGTACAACAAACTGTTTGGCGAACTGGACATGAACGCCATCATGCTTCCGGTGGAAGTAAAAAAGGGAATGCTGCCCCGGTTTATGGAGGCATGTAAAATGCTGGGCATCCGCTACATTTCCCCTACCATGCCGCACAAAAAGGATATCATACCTTTGCTGGATGATGTGGATGAAAGCTCCAGGATATTCCAGTCCGTCAATGCAATCCGCATTGACGAAGACGGCACCAGCCACGGCGTGGGCATGGACGGTAAGGGCGCCCTGAATGCCATCCTAAGCAGCGGCGTCCGGCTTGAGGGAAAAGAGGCGGTGATGCTGGGAAGCGGCAGCATCAGCGGCGTGATTGGGCTGGAACTGTCAAAGCACGGCATCAGGAAACTTACCATATTAAACAGGACCGTAAAAAAGGCACAGGAAATCGCCGACATACTGAACACCCATACCTCCATGGAGACAAGGGCCCTGGCATCCACGCCGGAGAACCTTGATAAGGCGGCCGGAACAGCCCAGCTGTTCCTTCAGGTGACGCCCCTGGGAATGGCGGGATACGGAAAGACCCACGAATACCTGGGGTTTGTGGACAATCTTCCAAAGGACTGCGTGGTATTTGACGTTATCATCAATCCGGCTGACACTCCGGTAATCGCAGCCGCCAGGGCAAGGGGCCTTAAGACCGTACCCGGGCTCAAGATGCTGGCCGGGCAGATGGAGGCCATTTTCCGTTTCATGTTCGGGGTGGAGCTGACCCAAAAGGATAAAGACGCCTGTATCCAGGAATTATGCCGGTTTCTGGGCGTTACCGTGGACTGAGGATGGAAGTCAGCCAATATCTGGACCTGTTTGTGGACATAGGGCAGGCAATGCTTGAAGCAGGGGCCGAGATACACCGGGTGGAGGATACCATATACCGCCTGTGCGGGGCCTATGGCCTGGGAAGGGCGGATATATTCGCAATCCGTTCCCTGATCCTTGTGACAATCAGGGAAGACACAGGAAGATCATACACGGACTCCAGAAGGATATATGGGATAGGAACCAATATGGCCAGGCTGGAAGAACTGAACGCCCTGTCCCGCTATATCTGCCGGGAACGGCCGGAGGCCGCGGAGATAGACAGGAGATTGAAGGAATCCATGGAACATAATCCGGTTTCCTGGCAGGAGACCATGTTTGGATACATGCTGGCAGCCGCGTCCTTTGCCTGCTTTTTCGGGGGGCGTTTAAGGGATGGGGCTGCAGCCGCAGTGCTGGGTTTCCTGCTGTTTGCAATGGACCGTCATATGGCAGGCAGAAGGCTGCAGCGGCTTGTGTACATTGCATTCTGCTCCGTTGTCCTGGGTTTTCTTGGGATGGGCTGGGGGCGGACCGGACTGGGGCTTTTGCCGGACAAAATCATGATAGGCACGATCATGCTGCTCATACCGGGAATGGCCCTGATGAATTCTGTCAGGGATATGCTGAACAATAACGCCATCAACGGTCTGTTCAGCTGTATAGACGCGGTCCTGACAGCAGGAGCCATTGCGGCGGGCTTCGGGGTTCCGCTGATACTGCTGGGAGGATGACAGGGAATGGGATAGGGAGGACGGCAGGAAAATGACGGTTTCAGGAATAGCGGCAGACGGTTCCTGGCTGCAGGTATCAGGCTTTCAGGGGTTAAGCTTTCAGGAATTGGGTTTCCAGACCCTTACCGCTGCCCTTGGCGCCCTGGCCTTTGGCATAGTCTACAGGGTAAGGAATGAGCGCCTTCCTGTGGTGGCGGCAGGAGGCGGCATTGGCTGGTTCCTGTACAGCGTGATATTCTGCAGATGGGAAAGCATTTTCATAAGCAACATGGCGGCCTCGGTGTTTGCTACCCTGTATTCGGAAGCAATGGCCAGGAAGTTAAAGGCACCGGTGGTGGTGTTCCTGCTCCCGTGCCTGATACCCCTGGTGCCAGGAGGCGAACTGTATTATACCATGAGTTATGCCGTGTTAAAGGAAATGCAGCAGTGCCGTGTCCATCTGTCCAATACGGCAGAGGCGGCCATCGGTATTGCGGCAGGGGTCATAGTGGTTTCGGTTCTGGTACACCGGCAGATGCCGGGCCGGTAAACAGCAGCGCATCCCCTGAAAAGGGGAGGATGAGAGGAGAAGAAGATGAGGGTAAAATATGAGGATATGGTAAATGAATTTAAACGTGTTCTGGCCAAATACGGCTTTACGGAAGAAAATGCAGCGGATGCCGCAGGGATATTTGCCCAGAATTCCCTGGCTGGCGTATACTCCCATGGTCTGAACCGGTTCCCCAGGGTAATTGAATACCTGAAAAAAGGGGAAATTGACCCCCAGGTCACGGCTGGCTGTGAGATGGCCATGGGCGCGTTCGAGCGATGGAACGGACACAGGGGATTCGGCCCATTAAATGCCAAAAAAGCCATGGACCGCGCCGTGGAACTGGCAAAGCAGTATGGCATCGGCGTTGTGGCGCTGGGCAATAACAACCACTGGATGCGCGGCGGAAGTTATGGGTGGCAGGCAGCCGACCAGGGCTGCATCGGAATCTGCTGGTCCAACACACAGCCCAACATGCCTGCATGGGGCGGCGTTGACAAGAAGATTGGAAATAACCCGTTTATCATGGCCATCCCGAGAAGTAACGGGGAGCATGTGGTAATTGACTGCGCCGTATCCCAGTTCTCCTACGGCAAGATGGAGGACTGCAGGCTCAAGGGCATCCAGCTGCCCGTACCAGGCGGTTATGATACCAAGGGCAACCTGACCACGGACCCGGCGGAGATTGAAAAATCCTGGCGCGTGCTGCCCATGGGATACTGGAAGGGAAGCGGCATTTCCATTGCCCTGGACCTGATTGCAACCGTGCTTTCCAATGGGAACTCCGTGCATACCATAGGAACCTTTGGGGATGAGGTGGGCCTTACCCAGGTCATGATTGCCATTGACCCGTCTAAGGCCAACACACCAGAGCTGACAGACCGGATCGTGACTGATATTGTCAGCGATGTCAAGTCCTCTGTCCCGGAAAAGGAAGGCGGCCAGGTCCTGTACCCGGGCGAACCTGAGTTAATTGCCATCCGGGACAACCGGGAAAACGGGATTCCTGTGGTGGAGGAGAAATGGAACGAAGTATTGGCTATGTAGATATCCATATAGACAGCGGAGTAATAGCCAGGTAAAGAATGATGCAGAAAGCCATGCAGCAGCCATATAAAAGGCCATATAAAAAGCCATGTAAGAAAAGAGGTAGGAAAGATTATGTATGCAATCAAATATGACGGGCCGTGGAAGGTTCAATGCGTTGAGATTGACAAGCCGCAAGCAGGGGAAAATGAAGCCTTAATCAAGGTCAGGTCGGCAGGAATCTGCGGAAGCGACATTGGCGCGTTCCGCGGTACCAACGGACTGGTTACATATCCGCGTATCATCGGTCATGAGGTAGCAGGGGAAATCCTGTCCATACCAGAGCACAATAAAAAGGGCCTGAAAGCAGGAGACCATGTAATTGTTGACCCCTATCTCTACTGCGGCTCCTGTTATCCCTGCTCCATCGGCCGGACCAATTGCTGTACGGACTTAAAGGTGCTGGGCGTCCATGCAGAGGGCGGGATGTCTGAATATTTTGTCCACCCGGCAGATATGCTGTGGAAGCTGCCAAAGGATATGCCCTGGGAACTGGCGCCCATTGCCGAACCCCTTACCATTGCGCTTCACGGAATCCACAGGGGAGGATTAAAGGCAGGGGAACATGTGGCAATCATTGGGGCGGGCCCCATCGGCATCCTGGCGGCCATGGCAGCCATTGCGTACGGCGCCCATCCCATCATGATAGACCTGGTGGATGAACGGCTGGAGGCGGCAAGGAAGCTGGGCGTGCGGTATACCGTCAACTCCGGCAGGGAGGATACGGCGGCCAAGGTTTCTGAGTATACCGGCGGGCGCATGGCTGAACTGGTGATGGAGTGTTCCGGGGCCAACCCGGCCGTGCGTTCTGCCCTGGACCTTGTATCAAACGCAGGGCGTATTACCCTCACAGGCTGGCCCAAGAAGGAGACGCCCCTTCCCACGGATGTGATTACCAAGAAAGAGGTGGACATACGCGGCGCCCGCACCAGCGCCAATGAATTTGAGGAAGCCATTGACCTGATTCATACAGGAAAGGTGGATGCCCGGAAGATACTGACCAAGGTGGTCACCATAAAGGAAGCGCCTGGGACAATCATTGATATTGAGAAAAATCCGGGGAATTACATGAAGGTGAATGTAGTGCTGGATTGATGAAGGGAACCGCTGGCCGGAGTTGTCCTGACTGGCCGGGCTGTATATCTGGATTCCATTACGCAGGACTTAAA
>ERZ791803.1318-NODE-1318-length-11829-cov-3.258621_pt1 | contig 11829 bp, 10 predicted proteins | sample MGYA00510307_ERZ791803 | MGnify/ENA primary metagenome ERZ791803 (study PRJEB30046, sample SAMN00791963) | human gut metagenome | study: EMG produced TPA metagenomics assembly of the A metagenome-wide association study of gut microbiota in type 2...
CGCTTATCTTGCGCGGAAAAGAAAGGGACGGTTAAATGGGATACGACATCATTTTACTCGACGCGGATGACACCCTGTTCGACTTTCCAAAAGCCGCGGCCCGTGCCTTTTCCGCCATGTGCCGGAGCAACGGCGTTCCGGATACGCTGGATACCCGCGCCCTCTACCACCGGATCAACCAGGAGCTGTGGGCAGCCTTTGACCGGGGAGAGGTCTCCAAGGACTATGTGACGTTGGAGCGTTTTGTGCGCTTTTTTCAGACGCTGAAGCTGCCGCGGGACCCAGACAAGTGCAACCGGAATTACCTCACTGCCCTGGGTGCCGGGGTCTATCCCCTGCCTCATGCGGAGGCGGTCTGCCAGGAACTGGTCCGCCGGGGGCACAAGCTGTACATCGTCACCAACGCTGTGGCCTCCGTCCAGCGCAGCCGCCTGCAGGGCAGTGTGTTCGCAGATCTCATCACGGACGCCTTTATTTCCGAGGACGCCGGAGCCTCCAAGCCGGACCCGGCTTATTATGCCTATGTCCGCTCCCGCATACCCGGCCTGACGCCGGAGAACGGTCTCGTGATCGGAGACTCCCTCTCCACAGACATCCAGGGCGCCAACAATGCCGGACTTCCCTGCTGCTGGTACAATCCTGCTGGAAAGGCCCGGCCAGAGGACCTGCGGATCGACTATGAGATCCGGGACCTGCGGGAGCTGCTGGATATTGTCTGAGAGTACGCTTTCCTGTTTGAATCTGAAAAATCCCGGTGAGTGCCCTCCAAGATGCCTCACCGGGATCATTTCATCTTCAAAACTGAGAGTCGCGATCAGAAACAATAAGAGACCGGATCCCTCCGGTCTCTTACCCTTTCTCTCTGCGCAGGAACGCGCATGGCCGGGTGCCCCCTCACAGCCACGCCGTCTCCAGCAGTTCATCCTTCTTGGCCCGGGTCATCAGCTCCGCTACCACGCCCCGGATCTGCTTGCCCTGATAGAGGACTTCGTAGGCACAGCGGCTGATGGGCATTTCCACGCCTACCCGCTCACTGAGCTGGTGAATGCTCTCCGCGGCGAAGTATCCCTCCACCACGGCGCCTACTTCCTCCATGGCCTCCCGGGGCGTTTTGCCTTGGCCAATGAGGATGCCCGCCCGGCGATTCCGGGAGTGCATGGAGGTGCAGGTCACGATCAGATCCCCCATACCGGCCAAGCCGCCGAAGGTCTGCCGGGAGCCCCCCAGCTTCTCCCCCAAGCGGGTAATCTCCGCCATAGCCCGGGTCATCAGCAGGGCTTTGGTATTGTCCTGATAGCCCAGACCGTCGCACACACCGCAGCTGAGGGCAATGACGTTCTTCAGCGCGGCACAGATCTCGGTGCCAATGCGGTCGTCGCTGGTGTACACCCGGAACCGGGGATTCATAAACAGGTCCTGAACCAGCTCCGCATCCTTCAAATCGTCCGCAGCTGCTACCACGCCGGTGGGAATGTGACGGCCGACCTCTTCTGCGTGGGAGGGACCGGAAAGGACCACCACAGGACATTTACCCTCCAGCTCCTCCTCGATGACCTGAGAGAGGCGCAGGGAGCTATCCTTTTCGATGCCCTTCGACACCGAAATCACGATGGTGCCCGGATCAATGAGCCCACGCAGCTTATGGGCCGTTTCCCGCACGGCATAGGAGGGGGTAGCCATTACTACCGCTCCGCAGCCCTTCACCGCGCCCAGATCGGCAGTAAACTTCATCTCCTGAGGGAGTGGAACCCCCTTGAGCATGGGGTTCTCCCGAGTTTCCTCCAGTGCCACCGCCTTAGCGGGGGTGTGGGACCAGAGGGTAACGTCGTGACCGTTTTCCACCAAGAGCAGGGCCAGAGCCGTTCCCCAGCCGCCGCTGCCTACCACGGTAATCTTCATGTTTCCTCCTTCTCTTTTTCTTTTTGAAAAAGGTACATAAGGTATCGTAAGAAATACAAAGGTGACGCTGCGCGGTTAAGGAACCTTACTTCTTTTTGTGCAGGGAGAACTTATTTTCCGTGCCTGTGAGGAGCCGCTTGATGTTGCCGCGGTGCATGTACAGGATCAGCAGTCCGATGACTGCGCCCAGCACGGTGATCACCACGTTATGATATACAAACCAGGTAGCAAAGGGGAAGGAGGCGCCGGCCCAGCAGGAGCCCAGGGACACATACCGGGTCAAAATGGCCAGGATGAGGAAGCCGCCCCACACCACCAGAGCGATGCGCCAGTCGATCATGATGGCGATGGCGCCACCGGAGAGAATGCCCTTGCCGCCCTTGAAGTGGAACATGCAGGGGAACATGTGGCCGAGCAGACAGAAAAGGCCGGCCCAGTATTTTGACAGTGCGACGACAAGAACTTCGTTGGCAATCATCTGCCGGAACAGGAACATGCCCACCCAGATGGCGACAATAGCCTTAAATACATCGGTGAGGATCACTACCAGGGTGAGGGGACCGCCGAAGGTGCGGTAAAAGTTGGTCAAACCTGCGTTGCCGCTGCCGTGGGTGCGTACATCATCCCGTAAAATATACTTGGAAACGATGACCGCTCCATTGAAACAGCCGCAGAAGTAGGCAATCACAGCGGTGAGCAGGGCAGGAAGTATAGCGGCAGAGCCTAAATCAGTCAAATCCATGGTTTAACCCTCCTTGTCTTCCTTCTGCCGGATGGTCAGCCGGATGGGCGTGCCCTCCAGGCCGAAGGTGGCGCGGATCTGGTTTTCCAGGTAGCGCTGGTAGGAGAAGTGGAACAGCCGGGCATCATTGCAGAAGCAAACAAAGTGAGGAGGCTTGATGCCGATCTGAGTCATATAGTAGATCTTCAGGCGGCGGCCCTTGTCCGTGGGGGGCTGTACCCGGGCGGTGGCGTCGGCCAGGACGGAGTTGAGCATGCCGGTGGTGATGCGCATGGCGGACTGGTTGTTGACGTAGGTAATGAGGTCAAAGAGACGGTCCACACGCTGACCGGTCAGAGCCGAGATGAAGATGATGGGGGCGTAGGTCATATAGCTGAGATCCCGCATCACATCCTTGCGCATCTTATCCATGGTCTTGCCATCTTTCTCGATGGCATCCCACTTGTTGACCACGATGATGCAGGCCTTGCCCGCCTCGTGGGCCAGACCAGCTACCTTGGTATCCTGCTCGGTGACGCCTTCCTGGGCGTCAATGAGGATGAGGCACACATCGCTGCGCTCGATGGCCATGGTGGCGCGGAGAACAGAGAACTTCTCAATCCGGTCATCCACCTTGGACTTCTTGCGCATGCCGGCGGTGTCGATGAAGAGGAACTTGCCCTTCTCATTTTCAAATACGCTGTCCACCGCGTCGCGGGTGGTGCCGGCCACGTTGGAGACGATAACACGCTCCTGGCCCAGAATACGGTTGACCAGAGAGGACTTGCCTACGTTCGGCTTGCCGATGATGGCGACTTTAATGGTGTCGTCATCCTCTTCCTCCTCATCATCCGGGGGGAAGTACTCAAAGCAGGCGTCCAGCAGGTCGCCGGTGCCATGGCCGTGGACGGCAGAGACGGCGATGGGGTCGCCCAGGCCCAAGTTATAAAACTCGTACACATCGGGGTTCTCTCGACCGACCTGATCGGCCTTGTTTACTGCCAGTACCACAGGCTTGCCGGAACGGAGAAGCATGTTGGCTACCTCCTGGTCGGAGGCGGTCATGCCCGTCTTCACGTCGCAGACAAAGACAATGACGGTGGCGGTGGAGATGGCGATCTCAGCCTGCTCCCGCATGAAGGAGAGAATCTGGTCGTCGGTGCCGGGCTCAATGCCGCCGGTATCCACAATATCAAAGGTGCGGTTTCTCCACTCGCACTGGGCGTACAGCCGGTCACGGGTGACGCCGGGGGTGTCCTCCACGATGGACAGGCGCTGGCCGCACAGCTTATTGAACAGCATGGACTTGCCCACATTGGGACGGCCCACAATAGCAACTAAAGGTCTCATGATAGTCTCACTCTCTTTTCTTCACTCAGCTGGGCAGAGCCATCAGCTGGGATTATAGCGGTAGTATTCCCCGTCGCTTCCCGGGGGAGTCGTCTGCTGGATGGTAACAGGCAGACCAAGCATAGCGTCCACCAGATCAAAGCCGCTCTCTGCATCCACCGGACATACGGTGACGCCCAGTTCCCGCTCTACATCAGCCACCGTCACATCGTCCAGGAAGACGGACTCTCCGGCGCGGAGCATGTTGGAGGGGATGAGCAGCCGCTGTCCCAGCTCCTGACCTTTCAGCTGGGCAATAAGGTCCTGGCCGGTGACCAGTCCAGAAACGGTAATGGTCTCGCCAAAGAAGCGGTTGCGGATGGGATAGACCCGGCCCTGAAGCTGGGGGAACTGTTTTTTGGTTTTTTGCAGGATTTGGTCAATGAAGGGCGCCGCGGAGACTCCGGTGGCCACTGAGAAGGGGACCAGTTCCCCCACCTCCGGCTCATCCAGAGCCATATCTGCCTGGCTGAGAAGCAGCCGGAGCATGCCCACGCCGTTTTCCAACTGGGCCATATCCTCGTAGAAGGACTTCTCCGGCAGAGGCAGCCCAGCCAAAAGATAAAATTCGTCGGAGCACCAGGCCAGGCGAGTACCGTGCTTCTCCATGAAGGTTTTTCCAAACGCCTCTACCTGGGCAATGACGGCAGCAGCCTGTTCCTGGGTGTAGGGAGCGATGGGGCACAGCCCGTCCCGGAATTTGGTTACGCCCACCGGGACGATGGCTACGCTGGCCACACCGGGATACATCTCGGACAGCTCCCGCAGCGTGCGGTCCAGAGCCGGACCGTCATTGACGCCGGGGCAGGAGACGATCTGGCAGTTCATGGTGATGTTGGCGGCGGCAAAGCGGCGCATGACCTCAATACTGTCTCCCGCACGCTTGTTTTTCAGCATCTCCACCCGCAATTGGGGGTCCGTGGTGTGCACTGAGACGTTGATGGGGCTGATGTGCAGGTCAATAATGCGCTGCACCTCGCGCTGAGAGAGGTTGGTAAGGGTCAGATAGTTGCCCATAAGGAAGGACAGCCGGGCATCATCATCCTTAAAATATAAGGTATCCCGCATGCCAGGGGGCATCTGGTCCACAAAGCAGAAGATGCAGTTGTTGGCGCAGGAGCGGGCCCGGTCCATGAGATAGGTCTCAAAATCCAGGCCGAGATCCTGACCTTCTTCCTTGCGCACATGGGCGGTGCGCCGGGTCCCGTCCGGGGAGAGCAGGGTCAGCTCCAAACGGGGGTCGTAGCTGTAAAACTTATAGTCCAGCACGTCTACAATGGGGGTGCCATTGATCTCCAGCAGGGTGTCCCCCGCCCGGACCCCGGCGCGGTGGGCAGGACTGCGGGGGTCCACGTGCCGCACGACGGTCATGCTCATAGGGGACTCCTTTCCAGCGGCGGAGAACTGCTCCGGGCCGCAGATGTTTTCTCTCATTCTCACCACTGCCCCAACAACCAAAGCGTTTGTTGGGGCAGGAAAAACCGAAGAATGAATTTGCGTATTTCAAGCGTTTTGTTTATTTTACAATAGAATGGGCCGTATTTCAAGGCAAACAGGAAAATTCAACGAAACGCCGCCCATGGGGAAAAAACAAGGGAAAATATGTGCGATTTTTCCAGAAGAGGTGTCTGCATTTTATGTAAAGTCATGGTTGCGTGGGATGCGGCAGGATGTTAAACTGTAAACTGTGATCTTAGAGCCTAATTTGGCCCCCTGTTGCTTCAGTCCGGCCAGCGGCGTCTTGTTTGTTGAAGGAGGGCACCTGTGATGATTCAACGTGCCGATTCAAACCGAAAGACCCTTTTGGCTTTGTTGGTGGTGCTTGCCGGACTGCTTGTGCTGCGGTACTGTGCCTTTGGCCTGTCCTATTATCCTCAGCTGGACGACTATATCCAATACTGCAACTACCGGCAGAGTACGGAACCTTTCTGGGAGATGGCCCTGCGGGTGGGGCTGCTGGCCTCCCGGCCTTTGGCCAACATAGCCGACTATTTTATTTGGAGCCCCCTGTTTGACCATATGTTGGTGGGAGTGGCCCTGGTCTGTGTGTTATACGTGGCCTGTGTGGGCATGATGTGGAGCCTGCTGAGACGGTATTTTCCGGTAGGTCCGGTTTTTCCCGTGGTAATGACCCTGCTGCCTCTGGGGATGGAGGGGCTATACTGGATGTCCGCCTCCACCCGTATTGTGGGCGGGATGTTCTTTGGCTGTCTGGGGGCCGTGGCCTTTGCGAGATGGCTGGATACCGGGCGCTGGTACTGGCTGGCGGCCTATCTGCCCTTACAGCTTCTGCCCTTTGGGTTTTATGAGCAGAGTGCCGTGCTGTCCATGACGCTGGTGTTGGGACTGGCCCTGCTGGAGCTGCCGCGGCGGAAGTGGCGCTGTCTGGGAGCGCTGTGGGCTCCTGCTGCCATGGTGTTCTATTTTGCGTTTTTGGCCTTTATGGCATCCAAGAACCCCTTTGTCTCCCGCAGTGAGCTGGTGCTGCCTGACAGTCCGTATTACTGGGACGTTTTCCTGCCCCAGGTTCTGGGGCAGATCAAGGAGGCGTTCCTCAAGGGTGGTCTGCTTACCCTGGGAAAGGGCTTTATCCGGGGAATCCAGATCTTGCTTTCCCGTGGCCTGTGGCTGTGGCTGGCGGTGATGGCAGCTGGGTGTGCGGGATTTGGTTATCTTGCCTGGAAGGAAGATAGCCGCAAGTCGGACCGTACTGCGGTGGGGATCCGTCTGCTGGCCTTGCTTGTGGGCATTCTGCTGGCGGTGGCTCCGGTGACCCCGTTCCTGATTTTGGGTAATCCCTGGTTCTCTCTGCGGGGTACGGTGACTTCCTTTGCTGGGATCGCCCTGGTGGCGGATACGGTGGCTGAGCTGATCTTCTGCCGCTGGCGCAGGGTTCTGCCCTGGGCGGCGGCAGCCTTTGCGCTGGTATGTTCGGTGGCCTGTCTGTCCGAATTGAGTGATTACCGGGACACCTATCAGACTGATCAGAAGATTGCACACACAGTTTTGTCCACGCTAAGGGAGGACCAGGTGGCAGGTGAGACCAAGGTGGGCATTTTAAATCTGAAGTCCAGCTACCTTCCCGACCAGAATTTTTACTACCACGAGCATATCCACGGCTGCACAGAGAGCAGCTGGGCCTTTTCCGGGCTGATCACCGCGGTGGGAGGGCTGGGACTGCCCAGCGTAACGCCTCTGCCTACCACCCCCATGTATCAGCAGTGGAACTATGAGAGCAATCGCCCCGACCGCTTTGATCTGCTGTATTACTATGACGGCGAACAGTTGATCCCCGCCCAGCTGGAGGTCACCGGGGAGAAGAGCTATCAGGTGACGGACCGCCAGGGCAACCTTTTGGGAACCATCTGGGAGGAGGACGGAAATGGATATTTCCAGCCCGCGGCGTAATGTGGCTCCCCTTGCAATTTGATACAAAGTATCCTACAATAATGCCTGCGGAATAAACCGGTCAGCGGTTTATTTACACGTATGGTTTGATAGAGAAGGAGGTCCTTTCATGCCCCTTGACCGCATTGCCGGAAATCTGTTTCAGCGCACCTCGTCCGCCCAGCGGGCCGCATTTTTGGCCTGTTTTGTATCGGGATACCTGGTGCACCTGTTTGCTTTTACCAATATCATTCCGAACTCCGATGGACTCAGCCGGGTCTTTGATCCCCAGCAGATGACGGTGTCCGGGCGGTGGTTTCTCCACTATGCCTCCGCTCTGAACAGCTTTACCCAGATGCCTGCCCTCATAGGCTTTTTCTCTATGGTCTTTCTGGCTCTGGCGGCGGCGGGCATTGTGAGCGTGCTGGGGATGCGCAGCCGGTCTCTGGCCGCTCTGCTGGGGGTGAGCATGGCCGCCTTCCCCTGCATGGGCTATACCTTCCTGTACATGTTTACCGCCTCTGCCTATTGTCTGGCCATTTTCCTGGCTGTGCTGGCGGTGGCGATGGCGAAAAAAGGTTGGCGATGGGCTGTGGCAGGAAGCTTGCTGCTGGCCCTGTCCATGGGCATCTACCAGGCCTACGCCGCCGTGGCGGTGGCCCTGTCGGTGCTGCTGATTTTAAAGCAGTGCCTCAGTCACCGGGCACAGTGTAAGGAGACTGCCGTGCTGGGTGTGCGCCTGCTGGCCTTCCTGGCGGTGGGAGCTGTGGCCTACTACGTCATTTTACAGGTGTTTTTGAAGGTAAAAGGGCTGGAGCTGCTGGAATACCTGGGGATGAGCCAGGCGGGCAGCGGTTATCCCATTGCCCAGCTGCCCTCTTTGCTGCTGTCTGCCTATAAGCAGGTGGTGGTGTTCTTCTTTGTGCCCGGTTCTTCCAACGCCTTTACCACTCCGCTTATGGCGGGGCTGGATGTGCTGGCCGCCCTGCTGGCTGCGGTGTGCTTTTTCGCTATCCTGGTGCGCCGCTCCCTGTGGCGGGAGGTATGGCGGGTAGCCGGTGCGGTTGTCATGCTCCTGCTGCTGCCCGTAGCAGTGAGTTTTGCTCAGATTATTTCCCCCTACTCCGACGCCACCCCGATTATGAAGTACCCCTATGTGCTGGTGTACGCTGCCGTGCTGCTGTGTGCCGACTTGGGACTGAGCCTGCTGCCTCGCCCCCGTGCGGGCGTGACGGTCTCCTGGGCGCTGGCGGCCTGCATGGTTTGCCTGTGCCTGTATGGAGCCAACATCAATAATATCCTCTACACTGCTTCCGAGCAGGCCCACCGTTCTACCCTCAGCTATGCGACCCGGCTGATGGAGCGGATTGAGAGCTGTCCTGGCTACACGGGAGAGGAGGAGATCGTCATCATCGGTTCCTTCCCCGTGGACCGGATCTACTCCCAGATCGAAAGCTATGCTCTGGTGGACCATTACAGTGTTCCCCTGAACACGGTGGCTCCCCTCAATAAGCACATCTACTACTACCTCCAGGACTGGCTCAATATTCCCGTGGAGGAGCCGGAGGAAGAGGTTATGCTGGAGGTCTCCCAGTCCAAGGAATTCCAAAAAATGCCCCTCTATCCCGCCGACGGCAGCGTCCAGAAGCTGGATGGCCGGATCGTAGTGAAGATCCAGGAGGAGTATACCCCCAAGAGCGACTACGAGATCGCCTATGAAAACAGGAGATGAACCCATGGATACACAGAACTCGCTGCGGGACGGACTGCTGACGGTAGTGCTCCCAGCCTACAATGAGCAGGATTCCGTTCCCCTGGCGGCAGATACCATCTGTCCTCTGCTGGAGAAAGAGGGAATCCGGCACGAGATTCTCTTTGTCAACGACGGCTCCCGGGACGGGACTTGGAAGGCAATCCAAGCCCAGACGGCCCGGCATCCTCAGGTGCGGGGAGTCTGTTTTTCCCGCAACTTTGGTAAAGAGGCTGCCATCTTTGCCGGTCTGGCCCAGGCCAAGGGCGACTGCGCGGTGGTGCTGGACTGCGACCTGCAGCATCCGCCGGAAAAAATTGTAGAGATGTACCGCCTGTGGCAGCAGGGCTACCAGGTGGTGGAAGGGATCAAGGTGACCCGGGGCAAGGAGAGCCCCCTGCACACCCTGGCGGCCAAGACCTTCTACCACTTCATCAGCAGCGCCACCAAGATCGACATGTCCCGGGCATCCGACTTTAAGCTCCTGGACCGCCGGGCGGTGGATGTACTGGTGGCTATGCGGGAGAAGAACGCCTTTTTCCGGGCTCTGTCCTCCTGGATCGGCTTTGAGACCACCCAGGTGGAGTTTGAGGTGCAGCCCCGGGCGGCGGGGGAGTCCAAGTGGTCTATCCGCTCCCTGGTGCGCTACGCCATCACCAACCTGGCGGCCTTCTCCACCGCGCCCCTGCAGATCGTCACCTTCCTGGGTGTACTGGTGTTTTTGTGCTCCCTGGTGCTGGGCGGCTGGTCCCTGTGGCAGAAGATCAGCGGACAGGCCCTGGAGGGCTTTACCACGGTCATTCTGCTCCTGCTGCTTATCGGAAGCATCCTGATGATCTGCCTGGGCATCATCGGCTATTACATCGCCAAGATCTACGAGGAGATCAAGGACCGGCCCCGGTTCATCATCTCTCAGGAATGCGGAGGCAAGCAGGATGACCGATAAGCTGAAAAAGATCTTCGACCCCACTTTCTTCCGCTTCATCGTGGTGGGCGTCATCAACACCCTGGTGGGCTACGGGGTGATGTTCGGCCTGTACAATCTGGCTGGACTGCACACCTGGGGGGACGCAGGCTACTGGATCTCTTCGGCGGCCAACTACATCATCGGCAGCATCGTCAGCTTCTTCCTCAATAAACACTTCACCTTCCGCAACCAGGAGAAGGGCGCGGGCGTGGTGCTGCGGTTTGTGGTAAACATCTCGGTGTGCTGGCTGCTGGCTTACGGCCTGGCCAAGCCTGCCGTGGCCTGGGTGCTCTCCGGCTGGGGACTGAGCGAGCAGCTCCAGGGCAACTTGACTATGCTGGCCGGTTCGGGACTTTTCGTGGTCCTTAACTACTTTGGCCAGCGCTTCTTCGCCTTTAAGCAGCGTTGAATCAAAAAAAGACCAACAGCGGACCGATCAGATGGATTCTGATCGGTCCGCTGTATTTTTTATTCCGCCAGGGCCTCCTGCTCCGGCGGGGCAAATTCTGTCATGTCTCCCCAGTACCGCTTAGGCATATGAGTCATGCGGCACTTTGGATTATAGCGCCCCTCAATGGAGATCGTGTGGTAAAAGCTGCGCCACATTTTTCGGTAGGCCAATTCTTCCTGGTCTGCCGGGCCTATTTCAAAGTCCTCCATAGGCAGGATGGCCCACCGGCCTGGAGTGTGGACCAGAGCCTCCTGGTGGGTCTTGTCGTAGAGGAGAAACTGCTCCTGAGGCAGGCGGGAGCAGAAGTGGATGCGCAGCAGGGGCAGTACCCGGTTTTTGGGCGTGATGGTCCCCACCAGCACGCCCTCCAGTTGGGAGAAGCGGACAAAGCCGGTGAACAGGTGTGCCTCGCTGCTGAGAGCCTGAACTGCCTTGTGGACCTGGTTTACCACCGGGTGGGTGAGGTCCCGGGTAAAGCCGGGACCCCGCTTGTATCCCAGGCGGAGGAAGCGCCAAAGCCAAAGCTCCCGGTCGGGCAGGCAGGTAAGAAATCCACGCAGCAGCCAGTCCTTTCCCGTCTTTCCCAGCTTGGCCTCCAGAGAGCGGTACACCCGCTGGGCCTTGGCCCGGTCGGTTTCCACCGAGCGCTGGGCGTAGAAGGAGGCACAGGCCTGGTCAAAGGGAGTAAAATCTGCCGGCTCCTCCCGGTGGGTATAGGCCTCAAACACGCAGGTGAGAAAACCGGCCAGGGAGCCGTCATAGAGATAGGAGACCTGAGCCCAGCTCATGACGCACCTCCTATGGAGAAGAGAGACAGCTGTTCCGGCTCAGATTGGGCCAGATTGGGGGCCTCCAGAGCTACCAGATGGCGCAGTAGTCCATCCTGGCTGACCCGCAGCCCACGCTCCATCCGACCGGAACAGGTAATAAAATACTGGGCCCGCTTGAGCACCACCCCCAGCTGTTTGAGACCCTGGAAGTTCAAAGGGCCGAAGCGCCGGGCGGCCAAAATCCGCCGGGCACTCTTGACCCCAATGCCCGGTACTCGCAGCAGAGTCTCATAGTCCGCCCGGTTTACCTCCACCGGAAAGTGCTCCAGGTGGCGCAGTGCCCAGCCGCATTTGGGGTCCAGGCGGGGGTCCAGATAGGGCTGGTTTTCATCCAGAATCTCTTCCGCCTGGAAGTGATAAAACCGCAGCAGCCAGTCGGCCTGGTAGAGTCGGTGCTCCCGGAGCAGAGGGGGCTGGAACCCCTGAGGAGTGGGG
>ERZ791803.1322-NODE-1322-length-11802-cov-2.541415_pt1 | contig 11802 bp, 13 predicted proteins | sample MGYA00510307_ERZ791803 | MGnify/ENA primary metagenome ERZ791803 (study PRJEB30046, sample SAMN00791963) | human gut metagenome | study: EMG produced TPA metagenomics assembly of the A metagenome-wide association study of gut microbiota in type 2...
TGAATGTATTTCCGGTTCCGGACGGGGATACGGGGACGAACATGACGATGACGATCATGTCAGCGGCCAGAGAGGTGGCGGCGATCGAGGAGCCGACGATGGAGAATCTGGCCCGGGCCATTTCCTCCGGTTCCCTGCGCGGAGCCAGGGGCAATTCCGGTGTGATCCTGTCCCAGCTGTTCCGCGGATTTACCAAGGAGATCAAGAAGGCGGAGACGGTGGACGTGACCACTCTTGCCAATGCTTTCGTTCGCGGCACGGAGACGGCCTATAAAGCGGTCATGAAGCCGAAGGAAGGTACGATTTTGACTGTGGCAAAAGGGATGGCGGAAAAGGCTGTAGAGCTGTCCTCCCAAACGGATGATATCCTGGAGTTTGCCCAGAAGGTCATCGAACATGGCGATTATGTGCTGAGCCAGACTCCTGAGATGCTTCCGGTATTGAAACAGGCCGGTGTGGTGGATTCGGGCGGTCAGGGCCTGATGCAGGTGGTAAAGGGCGCTTTCGACGGCCTGGCCGGGAAGGAAGTAGACTTAACCGTACCTGATTCCGGGGCAGCTGTGTCCGGTGGGAACCGGGGCGGAAGCGCGGCCGGGGCTTCTGATCTCGATACGGCGGATATCCGGTTCGGTTACTGCACGGAGTTTATCATCAATGTGGAGAAGCACTACGATGAGAAGACGGAGCACTCATTCAAGGCATATTTGGAGTCGATCGGTGATTCGATCGTGGTGGTTTCCGATGATGATGTGGTGAAGGTGCATGTCCATACCAACGATCCGGGGCTTGCGATCCAGAAGGCATTGACCTATGGTTCCCTGTCAAGGATGAAGATTGACAATATGCGTGAAGAGCATCAGGAACGCCTGATCCAGAATGCAGAGAAGATCGCCGCAGAGGAAAAGGCAGCCAAAGTCCAGGATGAACCTCGGAAAGCATATGGTTTTATTGCAGTGTCCGTAGGCGACGGACTGGGTGAGATCTTCCGGGGTATCGGGGCGGACTATCTGATCGAGGGCGGACAGACCATGAATCCCAGCACCGAGGATATGTTAAACGCCATAGAGAAGGTGAATGCAGACACCGTTTACATTCTGCCCAACAACAAGAACATTATTCTGGCTGCGGAACAGGCGAAATATCTGGTGAAGGATAAACAGATCATCGTAGTCCCATCCAGGACGGTACCACAGGGTATCACAGCCCTGATCAATTTTATCCCGGATTTATCTCCGGAGGAGAATTTAGAGACCATGGTCCGTGAGATGGAGCGCGTGAAGACCGGACAGGTGACTTATGCCGTCCGCAATACGATGATCGACGATATGGAGATCCGGGAAGGCGACATCATGGGACTGGGCGATCAGGGAATGCTGGCTGTGGGACAGAGCATAGAAGGCACCACGGTAAATACTCTGAAGGCTATGGTAGATGAAGATTCCGAGCTGGTGACGATCTATTACGGAAGCGATGTGAGCCGGGAAGAAGCTGACCGCGTGCTTGCCATGGTGCAGGAAGCCTGCCCGGATGTGGAAATAGAGCTTCAGGAGGGCGGACAGCCGATCTATTATTACCTGATCTCGGTGGAGTAGCGGGGCAGAGGAATGAATCAGGAACCGATTACGAAATTAAAAGGCATAGGAGAAAAGTCCGGAAGCCTGTTTAAAAAGCTGGGGGTGGAAACCGTTGAGGAGCTGCTGCACTATTACCCAAGGGCCTATGACGCCTATGAGGCGCCGGTGCCAGTGGGGCAGGTGCGGGAAGGCAGCGTCGCAGCGGTTTCCGGGCAGCTTTTGAAGACTGCCAGCGTGCGCCGTTTCAAAAATATACAGGTGATCGTCACAACAGTGAAGGATATGACAGGTGGGCTGACGCTCACCTGGTTTAATATGCCCTATTTGCGGACAACCCTGCAGATGGGCAAGATCCTGGTATTCCGCGGCAGAGTCGTAAAAAAGAACAACCGGCTGACCATGGAACAGCCGGAGATCTTTGCGCCGGAAGTATATGAAGCAATCATGCATTCCATGCAGCCCATCTATGGGCAGACCCGCGGCCTGGGCAATAAAGCCATCACCAAAGCAGTAGCTCAGGCTCTGGAACAGCGTCAGATGGAACGGGAATACCTGCCGTCGTTTTTGCGCAACAAATACGAGCTTGCAGAGTATAATTATGCCATAGAGCATATCCATTTTCCCTCTGACCAGAAGGAACTTCTTTTTGCGAGAAAGCGCCTGGTATTTGATGAATTCTTTTTCTTCCTGCTGGCGGTAAGGCGTCTGAAGGAGAAACGGCAGGACAGGCGCAGTGGCTATGTTATGAAGCATGTCCCGGAGCTGGATGACCTTCAGAGAAGCCTTCCTTATGCACTGACTGGAGCGCAGCAGAAGGTGCTTAAGGAGGTCTGTGAGGACCTGGAGGGCGGACTGGTGATGAACCGGCTGGTCCAGGGAGACGTGGGTTCCGGCAAGACGATCGTGGCGGTGCTGGCGCTTTTGCAGGCGGCCTGCAATGGCTTCCAGGGGGCGCTCATGGTGCCTACGGAAGTATTGGCAAGACAGCATTACGAGTCGATCCAGGAGCTGTTTGACCAATACCACATTGAGAAACAGGTGGTGCTGGTGACCGGGTCCATGACGGCGAAGGAAAAACGCATCGCCTACGAAAAGATTGCAGCTCATGAGGCGGATATCATTGTGGGGACCCATGCCCTGATCCAGGAAAAGGTACAGTATGACCGCCTGGCCCTGGTCATCACAGACGAGCAGCACCGTTTTGGCGTCGGACAGCGGGAGGCGCTTGGCAATAAAGCCGGTGACAGCGCGGCCCGCTCCGGCGATGGGACCAGTGCCGGGACAGGACCCCATGTGCTGGTCATGAGCGCGACGCCGATCCCCCGTACTCTGGCGATCATCCTGTACGGGGATCTGGATATTTCCATCATTGATGAGATGCCGGCCAACCGTCTGCCCATCAAGAACTGCGTGGTGGACACCGGCTACCGGGATAAGGCTTACCAGTTCATCGCAAGAGAGGTAGCCGCAGGCAGGCAGGCGTATGTCATCTGCCCGATGGTCGAGGAGAGCGAGATGATAGAGGCGGAGAATGTGCTGGACTACACAAAGCTGCTCCGCCAGAAGCTTCCGGATCCTATCACGGTGGAATACCTGCATGGCAAGATGAAGGGGAAGGAAAAGAACCGGATCATGGAGCGGTTTGCAGCAGGGGAGATCCAGGTGCTGGTATCGACCACGGTGGTGGAGGTGGGTGTGAATGTGCCCAACGCTACGGTGATGATGATAGAGAATGCGGAGCGGTTTGGCCTGGCGCAGCTTCATCAGCTCCGGGGACGTGTCGGCAGGGGGAAGCATCAGTCCTACTGCATCATGGTCAACTGTTCGGATCAGGACGGCACCCAGGAACGGCTGGATATCCTAAACCGGTCCAACGACGGGTTTTATATTGCATCCGAGGATCTAAAGCTCCGCGGCCCCGGCGATATCTTCGGGCTGCGGCAGAGCGGCGATATGGAGTTTAAGCTTGCAGATATCTTTACGGATGCCAATATTTTAAAAACCGTATCTGAGGAAGTAAATGGGCTGCTGGATGATAATCCGCTTCTGGAAGGCGAGGAATTTACCGAGCTTAGGAAACGGCTGGAGATATATCTGAAGAGGAGTTATGACAAACTGAATCTGTAGGAAGTTAAAATGTGGGGGAATGACTATGGAGAAGAATCAGGAGATGGATGATCAGGCTTTTGAGGCAGCCATGAAAAATGAATCCTTCCGCCAGCTGATGGCGCGGATTGAAAGCTCCAATGCAGGGCAGGAAAAGTATGCGAAGAAACAATACCGTATGTCGCAGATCACAGCCCTGGCCAGCGTGCTCACCCTGACATTAGTGCTTTACACATGCTCGGTTTTTATTCCCAAGGTAAATGTGACCTATGAGAATATGCAGCTTATCATGGAGGACTTAAAAGGGATCACATCGGGGCTTGCCGAGGCTGACATCGGCCAGCTGATCGAGGATGTGGATAAGCTTGCCGTGGACAGCCAGAAAAATATAGGCGACGCCATGAAGAAGATCAACGACATTGATATTGACGGTTTAAACGCGGCCATCAAGAACCTGTCGGATGTGGTGGAGCCCTTTGCAAACTTTTTCAACCGCTTCCGGTGAGCTTCCTGATATGCAGCCATGAAAAATGCAGCCATGAAAATCCGGTTAGTCCTCTAAAAAAAGAGGTTGACAAATCCCGCTAATAGGATTAAGATATGACTTAATAAAATAAACCGTTGAAAAAGAGGAGTAAGCTTATCAAAGAAATCACAGAGAGCCGCAGGTGGTGGGATTGCGGTATGGAAGGATTTGCTGAATGGACTTTCGAGGGCAGTTTTGATACCGCGGCAGCGATGTGCGGAGGTAGGAACTGACGGAGACCACGACCGTTATCTTGTGGCGTATATGTTTGTATGCGATTTAAGTGGGCTTTTGCCAATTTGAGTGGTACCGCGGATCATGTGAATTCGTCTCAAATACAGGAAACTGTATTTGGGACTTTTTTTGATTTACAGCAAAGATCCCGGGATTTTCACCCGGCAGGGCGTCATAAAAGAGAAAGCAACCACATACGTGTTTATTTTATGAAAACACAGAGAATAAAAGATTTCAGGAGGAAAAGAAAATGAAAAAAAGTGTAAAGATGATGATGGTGGCAGCAGTTGCAGCAATGGCACTTGCAGGATGTGGAGGCAGCAAGGCTCCGGAGGATACGACAGCGACCGCTGCGACAGAAACAGAGACCGCTGCAACAACAGCGGCAGATACCAAAGGGGAGACCAGCGCCGCAGATACAACAGCAGCGGATGTGGCGGAGATCGTGGATGGGAATTTTACCATCGGGATCGGTCAGTTTGCAGAGCATGGATCTCTGGACAACTGCAGGATCGGATTCCTTCAGGGACTTGCAGATGAAGGGATCGTAGAGGGAGAGAACTTGACGGTCTATTATGAGAACGCACAGGCGGACGGCGGTACCGCAAGCCAGATCATGGACAGCTTCCTTTCGAAAAAAACAGATCTGATCTGTGCGATCGCCACTCCCATAGCCCAGAGCGCATACAGCGCCGCTAAAAAGGATAACATTCCGGTTGTCTTTACAGCCGTGACAGATCCGGTCCTGGCTGAACTGGCCAATGCAGACGGCACACCGGTCGGCGAAATCACGGGAACCAGCGACAAGCTTCCGGTGGAAAAACAGCTTGAGATGATCCGCACCATGCTGCCGGATGCGAAGAAGATCGGTATTATGTACAGCACCAGCGAGATCAACTCCGTATCCGCCATTGAGGAATACAAGGCGGCAGCTCCGAATTATGGTTTTGAGATCGTGGAGAGCGGCGTTTCTTCTACCGCGGATATCCCGCTTGCAGCAGATAACCTGCTTGAGAAGGTGGACTGCATCAACAACTTAACGGACAACACGGTGGTAAGCTCCCTGCAGGTGATCCTGGATAAAGCGAACAAGAAGAACATTCCGGTATTTGGCAGCGAGATCGAGCAGGTGAAGGTTGGTTGTCTTGCAGCGGTTGGCCTTGATTATGTAAGCCTTGGCGAGCAGACCGGAAGAATGGCGGCACAGGTGTTGAAGGGCGAGAAAAAAGCAAGCGAGCTGAACTATGAAGTGATCAAAGAAGCTGCATTTTACGGAAACAACGTGGTTGCGGAGAACCTGGGACTGACCATTCCGGATACCTTAAAGGAGAGCGCCGCAGGCCTCTTTGATGAGATTGTTTCAGAATAAGAAATTGGAGGATTACCATGTCAATCGTACTTGGCGTTATTGAGGAAGGCCTGATCTATGCCATAATGGCTCTGGGCGTATATATTACCTATAAGATCCTGGATTTCCCGGATCTGTCTGTGGACGGCACGTTCCCTATGGGGGCTGCCGTTACAGCCATGCTGATATTAAAGGGCGTCCACCCGGCGGCAACTTTGATTCTGGCGTTTCTGGCAGGTGCGGCTGCGGGGTGTGTCACTGGTTTCATCCACGTGAAGCTGAAGGTGAGGGATCTGTTGTCCGGCATTATCGTGATGACGGCGCTGTATTCTTTAAACCTCCGGATCGCGGGGAAGGCCAACGTGCCGATCTTCAGCAAGGAGACCATATTTGAAAATGGCTTTTTGGAGCAGGCTGTGCCGGAAGCTCTGACCCCTTATCTGGTAGCGATCATCCTGTTTGTGATCGTGCTGGTGTGCAAGATTTTACTGGATCTGTATTTAAAGACCCGTTCCGGCTATCTTTTGAGGGCGGTGGGTGACAATGATGTGCTGGTGACGTCTCTTGCCAAGGATAAGGGAGCGGTCAAGATCATCGGTCTTGCCATCGCCAATGGATTTGCTGCTCTGGCAGGCAGCGTGTACTGCCAGCAGAAAGGCTTTTTCGAGGTCAGTATGGGGACGGGAACCATTGTGATCGGCCTTGCCAGCGTGATCATCGGGATCAAGCTGGTAAAAGGGCTTGGATTTGTGAAAACCACTACGGCGGTGATCTTGGGTTCCTTTGCTTACAAAGCCTGCGTGGCGGCTGCGATCGCCCTCGGTATGGCCCCGTCGGATTTAAAGCTGATCACGGCTGTATTATTCTTAGTGATCCTGGTGCTCAGCAATCAGAGTGAGAGGAAGGTGAAAGCGCATGCTTGAATTAAACCACATCCATAAATACTACAATGCAGGTACGGTGAATGAAATGTGCCTGTTCGATGATTTTTCCCTTGCCATTGACGATGGGCAGTTTGTGTCTGTGGTGGGAAGCAACGGCTCTGGAAAGACCTCCATGCTGAACATCATCTGTGGGAGCATTCCGCTGGATTCCGGTTCTATCCGGATCGGCGGAAAGGATATCTCTGCGATGCCCGAGTACAAGAGACAGCGCAGGATCGGCCGCGTTTACCAGAATCCGGCCATGGGGACCTGCCCGAGCATGACGATCCTGGAAAATATGGCTCTTGCGGACAATAAAGGGAAGCCCTTTAACCTGCTACCGGGAACGAACCGGCAGCGGATCGATTCCTACAGGGATCAGCTGCGCTCGCTGGGGCTGGGGCTGGAGGATAAGCTGGATGTGAAGGTCGGCGTGCTGTCGGGAGGCCAGAGGCAGGCCATGGCGCTCCTCATGTCCACGATGACGCCGATCGAGTTTTTGATCCTGGATGAGCATACGGCGGCGCTGGACCCGAAGACCGCGGAGATCATTATGGAGCTGACTGACAAGGTGGTGAAGGAAAAGAAGCTTACCACGATCATGGTCACTCACAATCTGAGGTATGCGGTGGAGTATGGGGACCGGCTGATCATGATGCATCAGGGAGATGCGATCATTGATAAGGCCGGGGAGGAAAAAAAGAAAGTCCGGATCGAGGAAATACTGGAGAAGTTTAACGAGATCAGTATTGAGTGTGGGAATTAATTGTTTAATAATTCTTTTATAAACGAAATGCGCTTCTTATGGTATACTTACTACATAAGGCTGTCACCTTATGCAGGAGACCGCCTGAAAGGAGTGCATTTTTATGAAATTAAAGACACGTCTTGCTGTTGCATTCCTGGCGTTCAGTATTTTGCCGATCGTGTTTGTGGGTATGATCCTTTCCATGGGAAAGCTGTTTATGATCTACCGGTTCAATGAGTTTGGGCCGGAGGTCAGGACGATGGTAGTCCAGATGCTGGTATCGGGAGTCCTGATGCTGGTGTTTATCTGTGCGTCCCTGACGATCTGGGTATACCGGTCGGTGCTCCGGCCGCTCAGCAAGCTGCAGGAAGCCACCCGGAAGATCCGGGATGGGAATCTGGACTTCACCCTGGAGGTGGAGGAGGATGACGAGATCGGCGAGCTCTGCCAGGATTTTGAGGAGATGCGTATCAGGCTCAAGGAGAACGCGGCGGAAAAAGTACAGTACGATATAGAGAACAAGGAACTGATCAGCAATATTTCCCACGATCTGAAGACGCCCATCACGGCGATCAAGGGATATGTGGAGGGGATCCTCGACGGAGTGGCGTCTTCCCCGGAAAAGCTGGATAAATATATCCGGACGATCTATAATAAAGCCAATGACATGGACCGTCTGATTGATGAGCTGACGTTTTATTCCAAGATTGACACCAACAAGATCCCTTATACGTTTACCAAGATCAATGTGGACGATTATTTCCGCGACTGCGCGGAGGAGGTGGGACTTGACATGGAGTCCCGGAATATTGAGCTGGGGTATTTTAACTACGTCAACGAAGATGTTATGATCATTGCGGATGTGGAGCAGTTAAAGCGGGTCATCAATAATATTGTCAGCAATTCCGTGAAATATCTGGATAAGCCGAGAGGGATCATCAACATCCGCATCAAGGATGTGGGGGATTTTATCCAGGTTGAGATCGAGGACAATGGGCGCGGGATCGCGGCGAAGGACCTGCCCTATATCTTCGACCGGTTTTACCGCACGGATTCATCCCGCAATTCCTCCCAGGGAGGCAGCGGTATCGGGCTGTCTATCGTGAGGAAGATCATCGAGGACCATGGGGGGCGGATCTGGGCCACCAGCAAAGAAGGAATCGGCACGGAGATGCATTTTGTGCTGAGAAAATATCAGGAGGTAATACAGGATGAGCAGGATATTGATCATTGAGGACGAGGTCAGCATCGCGGAGTTGGAAAAGGACTACTTGGAGCTGAGCGGGTTTGAAGTGGAACTGGAGGAAGATGGAGGCAAAGGGCTTGAGCGGGCGCTGACAGAGGATTTTGATCTGCTGATCCTGGATCTGATGCTTCCCGGCATGGATGGGTTTGAGATCTGCAAACGTTTCCGGGAAGTGAAGAATACGCCGATCATCATGATCTCTGCAAAAAAGGACGACATTGATAAGATCCGCGGCCTGGACGTGGTCATCTGCACCACCGCCAAGACCGACGAAGAGGCCAAGGAGCTCCTGTCCCTGATCGGCGCTCCCTTCGCCCGCTAAAGGAGGAGAACGAAATGGCTAAGAAGTCTATGATCCTGAAGCAGCAGGCGGAGCCCAAGTTCTCCACCCGCCGCTACAACCGCTGCAAGATCTGCGGCCGTCCCCACGCCTACCTGCGGGACTACGGCATCTGCCGTATCTGCTTCCGCGAGCTGGCTTACAAGGGCCAGATCCCCGGCGTGAAGAAGGCTTCTTGGTAAATCTCGCTCCGTCATACTGCGTTGGACCGGCTTGACGTACACAAAGTACGCCTGCGCCGCTCCGCCTTGTCTGACAAAGCGATCTTCACCAAGACCCTGGCAGGTCCCTTAAGAGGCTTGCCCCTGAAATGAGTCGAAAAAGAGACCGGCTGCACCGCAGCCGGTCTCTTCCAGACAAAAGCTGACCACGCACTCGTGTGTGCGAAGCAAAAAACCCTTGCAATTCCCAGATTTATGGGGTACAATAAAGTGCTTGTGCGCCAGAGGACTTAAAAATGGCACGCCCGACACCGTTGGGCGGTGCAAAAAACCCGTAATCCCCACCGGAAAATCCCGGGGTGTGAGTACGGGGTTTTGGCTTGCAAGGTGACTTTGGTCAAGCCCGCCTCACGGCGGTTTTGATAGCGCCAAAGGCGCGAAGGCGGTCAACAGGTCGGGGAGCGCCTACCCCCGATACCTTACCGTCTGTACCGGATTTTCCGGTAATCTTATAAGGAGGTATATCTCATGCATATCACGGACCCCATTGCGGATATGCTCACCCGCATCCGCAACGCGAACAACGCCAAGCATGACACCGTGGACGTCCCCGCGTCCAACATGAAGAAGTCCATCGCTCAGATCCTGCTGGATGAAGGCTATATCAAGAACTTCCAGCTCATCGACGACGGCACTCAGGGTGTCATCCGCATCACTCTGAAGTATGGCGCCGGTAAGGAGAAGGTCATCTCCGGTCTGCGCCGCGTGTCCAAGCCCGGCCTGCGGGTGTATGCCGGCGCGGACGAGCTGCCCAAGGTTCTGCGCGGCCTGGGTATCGCCATCGTATCCACTTCCAAGGGCGTCATGACTGACAAAGCGGCCCGCAAGGCCCATGTCGGCGGCGAAGTCCTGGCATTTGTCTGGTAAGGAGGGTTATAGGAATGTCTAGAATTGGTAGAGCTCCTATCGCCATTCCCGCCGGAGTGGAGATTAAGGTAGAGGACAACAACGTTGTCACCGTCAAGGGCCCCAAGGGCACCCTGACCCAGCAGTTCAACCCCAACATGGCCATCGCCATCGAGGAGAACGTGCTGCATGTCACTCGTCCCAACGACGCTAAGGAGAACCGTGCTCTTCACGGCCTGACTCGCACCCTGATCCACAACATGGTGGTGGGCGTGACCGAGGGCTATAAGAAGGAGCTGGACGTCAACGGCGTTGGCTATCGTGTGGCCAAGGAGGGCAACAAGCTGGTGATGAACCTGGGCTTCTCCCATCAGGTCATCATGGAGGAGGTTCCCGGTATCACGATCGAGGTTCCCGGCCCCAACAAGATCATCATCAACGGCTGCGACAAGCAGCAGGTTGGCCAGTTTGCTGCCGAAGTGAGAGAGAAGCGTCCCCCCGAGCCTTATAAGGGCAAGGGCATCAAATACACCGACGAGGTCATCCGCCGCAAGGCTGGTAAGACCGGCGCCAAGAAGTAAGAAGGAGGTGTGCCACTATGATCAACAGACCCGATACTCGTTCCCAGCGGCTTAAGCGCCATAAGCGCGTGCGCGCCAAGATTTCCGGCACGCCCGAGCGTCCCCGCCTGAACGTGTTCCGCAGCGCCACCAACATCTATGCCCAGATCATCGACGATGTGACCGGCAAGACCCTGGTGAGCGCCTCTTCCCTGGAGAAGGATTTCTCCTGTGAGGGCACCAAGTCCGACGCCGCCAAGCAGGTTGGCATCAACGTGGCTGAGCGTGCCAAGGCCAAGGGCATCGACACCGTGGTGTTCGACCGCGGCGGCTATGTCTACCACGGCCGCGTCAAGGCTCTGGCCGAGGGCGCCCGTGAGGGCGGCCTGCAGTTCTAAGGGAGGAGGAAACGACAATGGCTAGATTTGAGAGAGAACCCAGCGAGTTTACCGAGAAGCTCGTCGCTCTGAACCGCGTGTCCAAGACCGTGAAGGGCGGCCGCATCTTCAAGTTCGCCGCGCTGATGGTCGTGGGCGACGAGAAGGGCCGCGTGGGCTTCGGTCTGGGCAAGGCCGCTGAGGTGCCCGAGGCCATCCGCAAGGGCATCGAGGACGCCAAGAAGAATATGTGCACCGTGACTCTGTCCGGCACTACCATTCCCCATGAGGTCATCGGTGAGTTCGGCGCCGGACGCGTGCTGCTCAAGCCCGCCGCCCCCGGTACCGGCATCATCGCCGGCGGCCCCGTCCGCGCCGTCATGGAGGCCGCCGGCATCCGTGACATCCGCGCCAAGTGCCTGCGCTCCAACAACCCGCAGAACGTGGTCTCCGCCACCTTTGAGGGCCTGAAGTCCCTCCGTGGCCCCGAGGAGGTCGCCCGCATCCGCGGTAAGAGCGTCAGCGAGATCGTAGGTTAAGGAGGGCCGTGAACATGGCTAATCTGAACATCAAGCTGGTCAAGAGCCTGAACGGCCGCATCGCCAAGCACAAGGCGACCGCCGAGGCCCTGGGCCTGCGCAAGATCGGCGACACCACCGTGCAGCCCGACAACGAGGCGACCCGCGGCAAGATTGCGAACATCGGCTACCTGCTCCAGGTGACCGAGGAAAACTAACGTAGGAGGCGCGAGAC
>ERZ791803.1326-NODE-1326-length-11787-cov-28.930276_pt1 | contig 11787 bp, 11 predicted proteins | sample MGYA00510307_ERZ791803 | MGnify/ENA primary metagenome ERZ791803 (study PRJEB30046, sample SAMN00791963) | human gut metagenome | study: EMG produced TPA metagenomics assembly of the A metagenome-wide association study of gut microbiota in type 2...
TTCCCCATACTCCGACCAGAAATGTCAAAGGGATAAAGATGGTGGATACGATGGTCAGTCTCTTCATGATATCGTTCATTCGTAAGTCATTGTTGGAGATGTATAGATCGACTAATGAAGAAAGGGTTTCCCGGCAGATTTCGATGGTTTGTAATACAAATTGCAAGTGGTCGTTTACATCATTAAAAAAGGCGCGGTTCACTTTATGGATGAGCAGGTTTTCTGCTCGCAATAGCTTTATATATTGTTCTTTTAAGGGGAGGATTGCTTTTTTCATTAGCATATATTGGCGTCGTAATGCCTGAATCTGGATACCGATGTCGTCTCCGCTGGTGATGGTTAGTAATTCTTCTTCCAAATCTTCGAGTGCGTCATCGATGGAAGAGATGGTTGAAATGTAGTTTCCCATCACGCTGTTGAGCAGTACGCTAAGTAGATAATCTGTTTGACGGCTGCGTATCTTCAGAACATCATTACGCAAGGCAGAACTGACATCATCAAAGAAATCAGTTTCTTTTTCGAGGAAAGTCAGTACATAATTATTTCCTATGATAAGGCAGACTTGCTGTTGGAGCAGTTCGTCCAGTTCATTTTCTTCTTTATGTTCGTTCGGATAGAATATCTTTAAGATCAGGACAATGTATTTATCATGTTCTTCTATCTTAGTCGGATGATTCGCATTCAATATATCTTGTAAGACAAGGAAGTCTATTTCGAAATGACTGCAAATTTCCCGGATAGTTTCTGTGTTTTTCATTCCGTGTATCTGTAGCCAGTTGATTTGATCGTTGTTCAGCGTACCTTTGATGGCTTGAAAAGTATCACTAGAACTTTCCTGCATCTCGGTAGCATTGTAAGTACAAAGATGTAAATGGGTAGGAGTAAGACTTTCTCCTGTATAAATAAGCTTTTCGCTTAACAGATTATTTTTCATGCTTTATTCTCGTTTTAGAAAACCACTGTAACAAAGGTAGTGGTTTTCTAAATGAGAACAAGTTCTTTGAACGTTTTGTTTACGTGTTAGTCAAAATCGACTACTGTGATTCCGGCACCGCCAAACTGTACATGTTCGTCGGAATAGTGGCTGACTCCCGGTACGGTAGCTAGATATTGGCGGATAAGTGTACGAAGTATTCCCGTTCCTGTGCCGTGAAGGATACGTACACGGTCCATACCGACTAATATGGCGTCATCGATAAAATAGGTGACTGCTTGCAGAGCTTCGTCTCCACGCATTCCACGTACATCAATGTCCTGTTTGAAGCTAAGCTTCTTTTCGTACATCTGATCGTGTGTCTGGCTGCTGACAAAGGTGCTTTTGGCGATTCCTTCCGTCTTGGGCGTATGATTGGCACGTTCCAGACGGTCTATTTTTACGGTCGTTTTTATGCTTCCAAAAGCAACAGTCGCATTTTTACCACTGATTTCCATCACTTGGCCGACGCTTGTCTGTCCTTTGATTTTTACATTTTCTCCTACTGCAATCGGCACTATTTTAGGGGCACTTGATGGAGAAGAGACTGCAGCTTTCGGTTCACTCTTCTTGTTTTTCTTCCGCTCTTGCTTTTCCTTTAGTTTCTCCATTTTTTTTGCAATCTTCTCTTCATGCTCTTTAGATGCCAATGCATCCAGAGAAGTACGGAAGTCTGTCAGTTCCTGACGTGCCTGGCGCGTCTTTTCCTTTTCGGCTTGCGCTTCCTTTATTGTACGAATCGTATTTTCAATGCGGGCATTGGATTCCTGAAGCATGCGTTCCGCTTCTTCTTTTGCTTGCCGGATAATCTCTTTCCGGGATTTTTGCAATTCTTCTATCTCTGTCTGGTAACGGGTAATGGTTTCTTCCATGTGCTTTTCCCGTTGACGGATAGTTTGACGTTTTCCTTCCCAGTAACGCTTGTCGCGCACAATGTCCTGAAGGTATTTGTCTGCATTGATATATTCGCTTCCTACGATTTCCGAAGCATCTGCGATGACATCTTCCGGTAGTCCGATTTTTCGTGCAATTTCTACGGCGAACGAACTTCCCGGATTTCCGATTTGTAATTGGAAAAGTGCTTGCATGAGATGACGGTCGTAAAGCATGGCTCCGTTCACTACTCCTTCATGATCTTCAGCAAAATGTTTCAGATTCTGGTAGTGGGTAGTGATGACTCCGAATGTTCCTTTCTGGTTGAAACGTTTAAGTACGGCTTCGGCAATAGCACCTCCGATTTGTGGCTCTGTACCTCCACCGAACTCGTCAATCAGGATGAGGCTCCGTTCGTTGCAGCTCTTCATCATGATTTTCATGTTGGTCAAGTGAGAAGAGTAGGTACTCAAGTCATCTTCAATAGATTGCTCATCACCAATATCGATAAAGATGCTGCTGAATATACCGGCATGACTACGTTCGTGCAAGGGAATCAGCATACCGCATTGTAGCATATATTGCAGCAAACCGACTGTTTTCAAACAGACGGACTTACCTCCGGCATTCGGTCCGGATATAATAAGGATACGTTGTTTTTGATCGAGCTCTATATCCAGTGGTACGACTTTCTTTCCATGTTTGGCTAATGAAAGTTGTAATAAAGGATGCACGGCCATCATCCAATCCAGTAGTTGTTCATTCTCTACGGCGGGTTTCAGACTATTGGTCTGTATGGCGAAGTAACTTTTCGCACGGATAAAATCTATCTCTGCCAGAAATTCGTATGATTGAAGAATTTCCGGAATAGATGGACGAAGGATATTCGAGAACTCGGTAAGGATACGAATGATCTCACGTCGTTCATCACCTTCGAGTTCGCGGATGCGGTTGTTGGCTTCTACCACTTCCGCCGGTTCTATAAACACAGTTTTTCCGCTGGCGGATTCATCGTGTACGATACCTTTGATTTTTCGCTTGAGTCCGGGGGCAACTGGAATCACCAGACGTCCGTCACGCATGGTGGGAGCTACATCTTTGTCCACGTATCCTTCGGACTGCGCGCTACGCAAGATGCTGTTTAATGAACGGGAAATATTTCCCATCGTACTGGCAAGTTCGCGACGTATGCGGGCTAATTCGGTAGAGGCATTATCCTTGATTTTTCCATATTTGTTAAGGATGCCATCTATTTTCCCTATCAGTTGCGGGAACACGGCAATATCTCCTGCCAGTCGTTTCAGGCTAGGGTAGGGGGTATTGTTTTCTTCTTCATCTTCATTCCGATGCAGAAAGCGTACAATGTCACGGATAGTTTCTAATGAACGGCGTAGGTCAAATAATTCTTGTTCGTCCAAATACATTCCTTCTATTCGCACACGTTTTAGCGAAGGACGGACATCAAAGAAAAATTGATCGGGAAATCCGTCCTCTTCCTGGATGATGCGGACAAACTCTGTTACTTGGTTTAATTTCTCCTCAACCTCTTCATGTTGCTCGGAAAAGTTCATGTCTGTAACTCTTTCTTCACCTAAAGTACTGAGGCACTTATCTTTTAGTAACTGTCTTATCTGGTCGAATCCTATCTTTTGCTCAAAGTTTTGAGGGTATATCATATTTCTGTTCTTACTAATGAACTGCAAAAATACGATTAATTCGCGAAAAAAATATCAGAATGTTTGCAGATTTAAAAATGATTCGTACCTTTGCACCGCTTTCAACGGAAAGCACTTCTGATAAAGGAGTTTTGGAGAGGTGGCAGAGTGGTCGATTGCGGCGGTCTTGAAAACCGTTGTACTGCGAGGTACCCGGGGTTCGAATCCCTGTCTCTCCGCAATAAATACTGAAAATCAGTAAATTACAAAACAAACACCCAATTTTACACCCAAGAATGTAAAATTGGGTGTTTTTGTATTATTTAAGAAACTATGCGGAACACTTGCTATGAAATCAAACATCGCCACACACTCGATGAGGTTGGCGATGTTGCAGACGGTCAGTATGTTTGGATGATTTATGATACATTCATAGCCCCTTTACACAATTCCATCTCAATGCAATTCCAAATTTCACCCAAACAAGAATAGCTTTCTGTTGTTGGAGCAATCACTCGCATAAATCCGACGGATTCATAGCAATGTATTGCCGACGGATTATTTTCAAAGACACCGAGAGACACTTTCGTAGCTCCCAGTGTTTCAAAAGCATATTTAACAGCCATTGAAACAAGGGCTTTTCCTAAACCGCAGCCACGTTTTGAATCATCAACTAAGACAAATCCCAACCGTTGTTCCATCGGATTATCTGCCGGAACGCGCAGGGTGATGTACCCGGCAATATCATTGCCATCAACCATTGTTAAAGCGTGTGAGCGTTGTCCGTCAATATACCTCACATAGTGTCTGTTCATATCTTCCGGCGTGACAGGAAAATGCTCATATCTATCTGCACACCATTGGCGCATTAGGTATTCGCTTTTAAGCCACGATGTAATTACCGCAGCATCCGAAGGCTGATATGGACGTAATAATAGGTTCATTTTTTATAGTTGCGTTTTATATAGTCAAGTTAAATTCTTAATTGGTAAACAATAGCAGCCCACGCTATAGCGTGAGAACCACTATGCTACCCTTGTACACAATTCAGAAATTTCTCAGGTTTCCGTTCTGCAAGATAAGCATAACGCTTCTTCTAATTCTAATATATTTTGGAAAGAGTTGCCCCTATCCGAATGCAAAATTAGTTATTTTATTGATGTTTTGCATTATATAGCACAGAATTATAGCTTGAATCCTCTACTTTTTCTTGGCTCTTCCGCTGACTGTCGTAAGCCTTGCCTTAATTTTTCCCATTGTTCTTTGAACCATTCGCCTATTGGTTGCCTGTTTATGGTCAGCACCAGTTTATTATTATCAACCGAGCTTTTCTCAACTTTGAAAATATCATTTTTAATTTCAAATCTTCGCCTATGCTCTTCGGAATAGATTTTCCCATTGCACCTGATAGCCTCTTTCTTCATCAAAAGACTGCTTACCATATCTTTGGTAAATCCGATAGCATAGCACAGCTTTTCCATTCTCAACATCTCTTTGAACATAGGAAACCATTTATGGGCTTTTTCAAGCAATATGTTCAGTCGGGATATTTCCTTGTCTTTGGCTTCAAGCTCTTGATTGTGTATTCCTTGAAGATTACGTATTTGTTTGCCGTGCTGCTCCTGCATATGTTGCATCTGAACTTTTAAATCATAAATGCTTTTGTCCCGTCTGGCAATCTCCTGATGCAGTTTCACATTGCCATGTTCCAGTTCTTTCAGTTTTCCGCTGCCAAAAAGAGAACCGACACTGCTTGCTATGGCAGTGGCAGCATCGGTGGCTACGCTTCTGAGCTTGTCGGTACGTATTTCAGATTTCACCTGTTTAAGTTCCTGTTCGGCAAGACTTATCTGTTGCTCCTTATGTCGCTTTTCCGTATCTATGCGTTGCAGTTCGGCTTTCTGTTTCTCAATAATGAAATCGTTCCGTTCCAAATGCTCCTTGTCTGTAACAGCTTTTGACTGCCCACGTTCCATCAGGAGGATGTCGGATGCCAAGCTCTGCATTTCGGTCATATCCTCGTCATTGAGTTTACGGCTCTTTCCTGTATCGTGGTTCATCCAGTCGAATACGATATGCGCATGGTAATTCGGTTTGAACCACCTTTCGCCAACCTTGAAACTCTCCCTGTCCTCCGGGTCAGGCTGTCCGTTCAGCCAATACCCTTCGTCTTTGTGCAGGAAGATTTGGAGCGGTGTAATGCCCCAGCGTCTTTGGCACTCCTCGCCAAATTTATGCACATCTGCCAGTGTGGTGTCAGGTCTGATGAGCAATACTCCCTCACGTATGGGTGAACATCCTGCCACTTTGATAATCTTGCCGTTCTTCCCTTTGCGCTCACGCTCCTTTTCCTGCATGGCACGACCAGTCTTTTCCTTGACCATCCGTTTGATGTCCTCATAGTGCGCCTGCAATTCGGGATTGCCGAAGTCCGGGTTTATCCACTGCTCGTTATTCGCAGAGAGTTCAGATACCACATATACCTTGGATTTTCCGATGTTGCGCATATACTCGGCAGTTCTTCGGTTATGAGCCTCGCTTGATGCCACGTTGCAAGGCTTGATATGTATGCTTGATTTTGTTGCCATTTTTTAATTCTGATAGGGTTGTTTACTAAATCTGTTTGTTGCTTTCCACTCATATCCGCAAGGGTTCTTAGGGGTGCAACCCATGAGCGGAGTTTCCAAAGAGAGGGTCACTCTTTGGTCGGGTTGCACAGGGCTGAAAGCCCTTGCCGGGTTCTTAGGGCAGCGTCCTAAGCCCCTCGGGAGAGCCCACAACTACGAAAGCGCAGCGTGTAGTTATAGTGGGCTATAACCGGAAGCCTTTCGGTTTCTTGGATAGCGTATCATTCTTCTTTCTGACGGATTGCATTTGCTCTTTTCCATCAGCCATGCGCTTCTGCAAATACTCGTTCAGGTCTTTGCATCCGCAGTAGATTTGGGAAGCGTCCCGTATATGCCGGGTGTTGTCGTATTCCTTTCGGATTTGCTGCAGGGCTTCCATTCCTGCACGGTCATTGTCAAAAAAGCAGTGGATGCGCTCATATCTTCCCAACGGATAAAGTGCTTTGGAAACATTGGCAACAGAGTTCAGAACCATGTAATCCTGCCTGTCGAAATCAGGGTATTGCGGACAGCTTTCGAGCCGTAGGGTCAGAAATGAGAGGTAGTCCATAAATCCCTCGAAAACGAAACACGTGCCCTTTGGCTCTCCCGACTGTCTGATGTGGGATATTTCCTTCGGTGCGATACAGCCCTTGAAATATCGGTTGCGGATTTCATAGCCGCCCGACATGTTGGGAAACGCAATGGCGAAGTACCGTTTGCCGTTGTGCGTAAACCGCGCTTCCTTGCATTCTTTTTTCGCCAGTACCGGATTTATTCCCCTTTCCTGCAAGTAAGCGAGCAAGGCAGGAGAAGAAAGCGGCACAATTTCCAACTGTTGGAAACTCGGCTCTGTAAATGACTGCTTGCGAAAAGAGAAAGAAACGGGACGCACGTGCGGTGCCTGTTCCTTTATGCGTTTCAAAAGGTACGGCACGCAGTCCGTTGCATAGAGGTGCGAAGCCAGCGCGATGATGTTGCCGCCCTTGCCGAGCGCAAAATCATACCATTGGTTCCGCTCGGTGTTCACCTTGAACGAGGCTTCGGTTTCTTCCCTGAACGGTGACTTGTACCAGAGATTGATGCCCTGCCGCTTCACCGGGCTATATCCCAAGCTGTGAAGATATTCCTCCAGCCTGATTTGTTTTGCTGTCTGTATATCCATAAATGATTGTCTTTATCGGTTATCGTTTGTTTTTCTTTTCGCCAGTACCTTTTCATATAGGTTACTGGCTGTATAACCACTTCACTTTATTGTCGTATATATAGGATACGGCTTAAAGTGAAGCGGTTGGGTGTGCCCCTACAATCACTTCGCTTTATCCTGATATATAGACCCGGAGAATAAAGTGAAGTGATTGCGAAGAAGTGTGTCAATAGTGGAAATCCGGTTCGTACCTGTACTTCCTGCCGTTTTCCTGCACTATCATCCGCTTGCTTTTCAACACAGTGATGAGTTTGACCAGCTTGTTGTCGCTTAACGGAACGCCCACCAAGGCATACGATTCTTTCAGTGCTTTGCCCAGTTCCTTATACCCGTACTCGTCCCGCAACGAGAATGCGGCTTCCAACGCTATCCGGTGCTGTTGCTCGGAAATGTCCTTGTAGGCATTAAACTTTTCGCCTTGGGGTCTGCCGGGTGCTTTGGCTTCTGTCTGGTAATCCTCCATCAGTTCGGGCAATGCCCTGTCATTGATGCGGAAGGCAAACGGCTCGAAGTCCATCGCACGGATATGCATGGCGGAAACCTTGCTGATGTCCCCGTTGCTCTTGTCCTTTTCCACAAGGAGGACAGTCTCAGCCTTGTTGTTCAGTTCCGTGCCGATGTGTCCCCTCGCGTTCTCATCGCCCTTGTTCTGGTGGAGTATCGTGTGAATATGTATCTGCCTTTCATCCGTCCACTGCATCAGCTTCGATATGATGCGTGTCGATTCGCCGGGGCTGTTGATGTCATACACCATGTCACGGATGCCGTCTATTATCACCAGACCAAGGTTCGGCGTATGGTAGATTGCCTGTTCGACAATCCTTATGCGCTGTCCCGGCGTGTACTTCCGCAAGGCAAGGAACTCAAAGTTCTCGTTGTTCCTGTCATCGGGCAGCCCGGCCATGCGCATGATGCGTTCCATCACATTCAGGCAGTGATAGGGGCTTTGCTCCGTATCCACGTAAAGCACTTTCCGCTTGGCTTCGGGCAGTTCAGCCGCATACCGGAGTACCATGCCGTTCTTCAATGCCGCTGCCACGATAGCAGACACATTGAATGTCTTCTTGCTTTTGGCTTTGCCGATGGATGCGCTGAAATTCCCCAGCGTACCGATTACGGAATCTTCCACCCTGATGATTTCGGGGGCTTTCTCGTACTTTTCCGACAGGCTCAGCCGTGAGGCTTGCCAGAGGATTACCGCCTGTTCGTCCGATATTTCCTGGATGTCTTTCACATAGTCCATAGCGGTTCCTCCCGTTATTTGCGTCCGCCTGTTTTCTTCCCTGCCAGTTCAAGGGCAAGTTCCGCATCCACGATAATCTTGCGCCCTATCTGGGTGATAGCCTTGTCTATCTTTCCGCTTTTCTTTATGCGGTTGGCGGTGGGCAGGCTGCACCCGAACAGCTTGGCTATGCCGAGTATTCCGTATACATATTTCCTGCTTGTGTCCGTTACGGGCTGCGGCTGCGCTTCCGCCTGACCGGATGCGTGCCTGCTTAACATTATGAACTCTTCGCCTGTCATCTGCCAGACGGGTTTGGATAATAACTCTTGTAGATTTTGCATGGTTCTACTCTTTTTTGGTTCAACAATCAGCCCTGCGCACTGGCTGTTATTTCTGTTCTCGAACGATGCAAAATTAGGTATGGTTATAAGTGGTAAGGATGTGGATGATATAAATAGGATATTGCGCTATCTCATTAAATATCAGATAGAAAAAATACCACTCAAAAAATATTTTGAGTGGTAAAAGTGGAATTTTCGTGAAACATCAATGAATATCACAGATTAGCAGAAAGAATCGTGTTTGTTTATGAATCTTTTTAATATGTGGTCAATCAGGATTATGTTTGAATCTAATATTTAAAATTTCTCTCATTTTGTTTATTTGTTCTTGCGTTGCTTTACCTAGTTCTTTTCTTGGAATTTTCAATCTGCGCATCTTGTTCTTAATGATTCTACTTAATGTTTTTTCCCATTTGGGACTAATGCCAGTATCAGGAATTTCTATTATAATATGGTCACTCACTTGAGAAACCTTTTCGCCTTTATGTCCATAAGCGATTCTTAGGCCTTTTGATTGAAAAATGGCATCAATAATAGAATAATGATTCTTCAAAGAAAATACAATGCTAAAATTATAATCTATAGGTTTATAGAATCTTATATTTAAGATCCATCTATCGGCATTAAATAATGATGATAATGTTCCACCCCACTGAACTTCAACATCTCCCATGGATATATTGGAATGTAATTTAATGATTTCTTTTATATAATCATCTTCTTTAGAACTGATTACTATAGAAGGTATTAATCGCCCATCTGCGTAATCTCGACTTGCAAATAACCCTTCTTCATTGATATTATATATTGGTGTTGATATTTTTTTAATCATCATAATGAATCTCTTTGATTAATAAACTTTCCGCTTTAGATACGTTATTCTCTACATCTTGAACAATTATTCTATATCTCTCAATGCGTCTATTTTTTAAAATTTCTGGAATTTGAAAAATAACCCAACCATATTTTATATCCTTAGGTTCTAGTCGAATATTGTTATCATATTTTTCAATTTGAGAGTGGTATTTTTTATGAAATAAGTTTTTATCATGTGATAATTTTATAGTTCTTATAATACCGTTCTCTATGTAATCTATTTCTAATTTGGGTAGAACTGTATTTCTATAAGAAGATTTGTTTTTTATCGTAATACAAAATACAGCATGTGTGTGTTTTGAAGAATTATATGATATTCTATAGCAATTCTCTATATAAACAGAGAAATTTGGCTTTTTGGATATAAAATCTTCTTTGTCCATCCTATGCTTTTGATTTGAAATTATTATTTGTCTCATTGTGATAAAAAGTGTAATAATGCCTATAATTATGCCTATTATTACATTATTTTCTTGTATTAATTCCAACATAAGCTTAACGATATAAATAATACTACTTATTTAAATTAAATATACATTTCATTTCTTTGGCGAATTTCTGGTTGCTGTCACTTGGAAAATCGGAAACGGGTTCTTTGTACTTCGACCTGTAATAGTTCTCGTCAATATCCAGTAGTTTCAATATCTTGTCTCGCCATTCATCCCTGTATTGCTTGGATAGTTTCTCGCTCATCAGGAATATCAGGTAACACACCCGTATCTTTTCCCTTGCCTTGATCTTTAATCTGTTCTTGCAGGGGTGCAGATTTATACTGGCATAGAAGTCCGATATGGTAATGGCTTCGAACTGTTCCCCGACACAGGTTTCATGAATGGACGAAAGCGACTTCATGTCAAAATATTCATGTTCTTCTTTCGAAGTTTCCTGCACCTTATCTTGTTTGGCTGGTTCTTCCTGCTGTTTCTCTTCCACATTATCATCAAGAAGGTACTTTTTCAGGACTTCCATAAAAAGAAGGCTTAGGCGGTAAACATCACCGGAAAGGTTTTCTGTATATTGAAAAGCCTCTTTCCTGTCTTGCTTTTGCAGTTCATAGAGTTTATCCAATTCTTTCTTTTCCTTGTCGTATTCAGCCTTGCAGCGTTCATATTCCTTTTCAGCCAGTATTTCTTCTTCATTCGTATGTTCTCGAAAACCAATGAAATCATATCTATGGTATGCATCATTCAAAGGCTTATGCAGTTTGGTTGTAATCTCCAACTGGTCTTTTATTATAGAATTACGCCTGTCTGCGTAGTGAAAACACACACGCTTTATGATGTCATCATTCAGCGGTTTTGTTTCATAAGCTCGTATATTCTTTTCTATTTCGATTTTTAAACTATTGAGAATCAATGTGTATTGTTCTTTCTGCTTGTCAAGTACCAGTTCAAGGATAGCAGATTCAAAAGCCTTTGTATCATTGTGCTGTCTGTAAAAATCGGTGATGAATTTTTGCTTATCAAAAGAAAATGCATAATTGGTTATCCAATCATTATATATTCTGTTGAGTTCTCCGTATAGGGGAATCAGTTTGTTTATTTCTCCTGCCATAGACTTCAATTTTGAGGATTATTATCTTTATCAAGAAAGGAAGTCAGTTCTTCCTCTACTTCTTCTATACTTGGCAGAATTGATTTTAAATTCTCAGGTATAGCCTTGCTCAACTGGTAATCACTGATGCCTATCGGCTGGTCGTAGCCTGTCAAGGCGTATTGCGCTACTACCTCATCTTTCCCTTTGCACAGCAACAGCCCTATGGTTTTGTTATCATCCTTTCCCCTCAGTTTGTCATCCACCACATTAATGTAGAAATTCAGTTGTCCTGCATACTCCGGTTTGAATGGGGTAGCCTTTAGTTCCACTACAATGTATGCGTGTAGCGGGATTGAATATAAAATCAAGTCGGCATAGAAATCGCTGTTGCCAATTTGAAAATGCTTCTGTCGGGCAACGAAAGCAAAACCATTACCCATTTCTTATGCCAACAAATTTATTATGCAAAGTGACTTAAACTAAATCGCAGCTACA
>ERZ791803.1330-NODE-1330-length-11746-cov-2.164400_pt1 | contig 11746 bp, 11 predicted proteins | sample MGYA00510307_ERZ791803 | MGnify/ENA primary metagenome ERZ791803 (study PRJEB30046, sample SAMN00791963) | human gut metagenome | study: EMG produced TPA metagenomics assembly of the A metagenome-wide association study of gut microbiota in type 2...
CCTCATAGGTAAGCATGGCCCCTCCCCCTTTTCAATATCGGCGCCGCGCCTGTGCGCAGGCCGCTCAGTTGTTGGAGGGGTGATTCCCCGTAATGGAGTACTCCACCCACTCCGCCACGTTGGTGGCGTGATCGCCGATCCGCTCCAGATACTTGGCCACCATGATGAGATCCAGCCACAGCTCGCCGGAGTCGGCGTCTGCGGCGATCAGCCCGATCAGCTCCTTTTTCACCTGGTTGAACAGGTCGTCCACCTGGTCGTCTTCCCGGCAGACCTCCCGGGCCAGCTCCAGATCCCGCTTTACAAAGGAGTCCACACTGTCTGTCACCATCCGGATGACGGCCTTGGACATCTCCTCGATCCGCTGGCGGCCGGGGCCGTCCGGCAGACGCATGAACCGGGTCAGCTCCGCGATGTCCGCCGCCTGGTCCCCGATCCGTTCCAGATCGGAAATCATCTTCAGCGCAGAGGAGATCTCCCGCAGGTCCCGTGCCGCAACGTTCACATGAATCCTACAGTCCTTTATGGCAGTATCCGCGGCAATTATATTGTCCAGCAGTTTATTGGTGTTGCTTTCGATTTCCCCCATTCCGAACACGGAAACAGCTGTAAGGATGCCTCCCAGCACAATAATAGCTGAAAATACTGCTAACAGATAAGTTTTCAGTTTCACCTTTTCAAACATAGTGGTTCTCCTTTATCTTAATAATTTAGTAGAAAACATTTATTTTATATATCGTCAAAAATTGTAAATAGTTAAGAAAAATTTTTACATTTTTTTATCAGCCTGGCGCTGACTCCCGCGCCGGCCACATAAATCCTGCGCGCCAGTTCCTTTCCATTTTCCAGAGAGATTATGTATTGGCTGTAAAGATCCCCTGTCTGTTTTGACGGGACTACAAGAATATCTGACTGAAGGGACGCGGGGCTTATACAGTCTTCTTTCTTTGGCCCTTCGCCTCCCTCCCAGTGTGGAAGGTAGATTACAATTTCCGCGTTTTCCCTGACCGGCCCGAACTCACAGGCCGCTTTTCCTCCCGGTCCGTCCAGGAATACAAAATCCGGGCATTCCCCAGCCATATCATACAATTCAAAGTCTTCTGCCTTCGTACCCTCAAAGGCATCAGGGCATGTGTCTGATACGCAGAATAGGCGGCGCTGTCCTTTGTCCCGGAAGCTGTCCCAGAAGGGTTCCATAAGATGCCATCCCTCCCGGCTGCCAACCAAAAACACAGCCACCAGGGTGCCCTCAAATTCCGTTTCCAGGCATTTGCTGATTTCTCCCCGCTTTCCGGCCAGCGTTCTTCCTATTTTAAAGCGTGCCCGGGGTTCCTGCTCCGTCAGGTACTCATAGAGCAGCTCGCAGTATTCCTCCAGCATTGCCACTGTCTTTGTTCCGTATCCCTCTTCCTGTTCAATGATTTTTCCAATGGCAATCGCTGAATTCTGCATATCCTCAAGCAGCTGTTCCAGCATATCCGTATTTTTTTTCTTTACCCCGGAATCCAGTAGCGCTTCCCCTTTTCCAAGGGTGGCAACCATTTCCCGCATCTTGTGTCTCAATTGCTCCCGCATGTTACTGCCGCCTTTCCTCGCTTTTTTATTTATATCGGCACTTTTCCACAACCAATAACTATTATTTTAATTCCCATATTTTTTTCTTATTCTTTTTTGTTTTTTGCCGATAAATAAATAAAGCTTTATGATTTACAATTTACAACTATATTTAACGAAAGTGGTGGGAACACAATGGATAACGGCATGGATAATATTCTTGATACCTATCTGTATGAATCCAATTCTTTGTTGGATCAGCTGGATGAAATGCTGGTAAAGGACGAAAAAGAAGGGGACTTTTCCCCGGATGACGTGAATGAAATTTTCCGGATCATGCATACCATCAAAGGCTCCTCTGCCATGATGGAATTTAATTCCCTTTCTACAATCGCTCATCATATTGAGGATTTGTTCTTCTACATCCGCGATAAAGGAATCGAGTCCCTGAATCCGGGGCATAAAAGGGAACTGTTTGACCTGATGTTCAAATCAGAGGATTATTTAAGGAGTGAGGTGGGAAAGGTGGAAAGCGGTTCTCCGCTCTCTGATAACATTGACTCATTCTCATATGAGATTAATGAATTTCTCAAAAAAATCAGTGCTGAAAAAAACAGTTCCATGGAACAGGAAGCCCAGGAGTCTCCTGCGGTTCCAAAAGCCGGGCCGGATGCGCCTGCCCTGCCCCAGGACCCCAAAGCGGTGTGCTTTTTCCATATTTTCCTGGAGGAAGGGATAGGAATGGAAAACCTCCGGGCTTATATTATCGTCAATGCCCTCAAAGAATGCGGATTGGAATTCAGATATTATCCGGCGGATATGGAGAGCAATCCTTCCGTCTGCCAAGACCTTATTGACAATGGTTTCTTCCTGTCCTTTGAAAGCAATGAAGCCGCTGCCCAGGCGGAGGGCATTATCAAATCACAGAATTACATAAAATCCTATGAACTGCTGGATTCCCCGGCCCGAACTCAGGACAGGGAAACTCCTGCTAAAACCCAGAATTCCCCGGCGGCGGACAATGTCTCACTACCCGCCGCAAAGCCGGCCGCCGCCGCTCCTTCCGTCTCCGCGCCCAGCCATTCGCCGGTAAAGCAGAGCCTGATCAGCGTCAATCTGATGAAGCTAAACAGCCTTAATGATATTGTGGGCGAAATCGTTATTACGGAATCCATGGTCACCTCCTCTCCGGAGCTGAACCTTCTGCCCAAAGAAAGCTTTGACAACTTTATGAAGTCCGCGCGGCAGCTGCGCAAACTCACACATGACCTTCAGGACATTTCCATGTCGCTGCGCATGGTGCCCATATCAGGGGTATTTCAGAAGATGAACCGCATTGTCCGGGATATGAAGCAAAAGCTGGGAAAAGATGTGCGTCTTACCATCATAGGTGAAGATACGGAAGTGGACAAGACAATCGTTGACAGCATACAGGACCCTATTATGCATATTGTCCGCAACAGCATGGACCACGGCATTGAGGAAACGCAGGAGGAACGGATTGAAGCCGGCAAAGCAGCCCAGGGAGAAATTATTCTCAGCGCTTCCCACACCAGCAGCGAAGTGGTGATTTCTGTATCTGATGACGGCTATGGAATGAACGCCCAAAAGCTCCTTGCAAAAGCGGCTGAAAAAGGGCTTCTTACAAAACCAGAAAACGAATACAGCCAAAAAGAAGCCTTGGGGCTTATTATGCTTCCCGGATTTTCAACCAACCAGGCTGTAACAGAATATTCCGGCCGCGGTGTGGGAATGGATGTAGTAAAAAAGAACGTGGAATCAGTAGGGGGGACTATTTTCATTTCCAGCGAAGCAGGTTTAGGCACCACGATTAGCATGAAGATTCCCCTTACACTGGCAATTGTGGACGGCATGAAGATAACGGTTGGCGATTCGATTTTTACCATACCTGTTTCCAATATCCGCCAATCCTTCAAGGTAACGGAGGAGCAGGTGATTCATGATGAATACGGCAATGAAATCGTAGACTGTCTGGGCAGCTTTTACCCCATCATCCGGCTTCATCAATTTTTCCACATGGATACAAATGCTCCCAACATTAAGGATGGAATACTGATATGGGTGGAAGCCAGCGACTGTTCCTATTGCCTGCTGGTTGACAGCCTTATAGGAGAACAGCAGGTTGTGGTAAAACCTCTTCCCGCATATTTAAACACGTTTGAACTCAAAAATTATGGTATAAGCGGATGCACCATTCTTGGAGATGGAAATATCAGCATCATCCTGGATATTCTCGGCCTGTACGCTGCCGCTATTAAAAATATGTAATTGAGGGAGGTTTTGTGTCATGTCCAATCACATTGAAAGTCAAGCAGAGAAGCAGCCTGAAATTCAGACAGGAAGTCCGTCTGTTGAGCGCTGTCTTGTTTTTGAGTCCGGAGCCCTTTCTCTGTTTATGAGTACAAATTATGTCATCGAAATCATAAACGGCCACTCCATCACTCCGATTCCCATGATACCTTCGTTTATTAAGGGGATTTTAAACCTTCGGGGACAGATACTTCCGGTTGTCGATATCCGCCTTTACATGGGCCATGAGGAAATGGAATTCACCCGCCAGACCTGCATCATTGTTCTCCAGGTGGACTCCCTTTCTTTGGGAATCATTGTGGATTCCGTGCAGCAGGTAATTGATATTGACCTGGCAAATGTCCGCTCCATTCCTGTAAAGCGGCAGCAGAAGCTTTTAGACGGCATGGTAACCCTGGAAGACGGGCGTGTCCTTATGTCCTTTGACTGCAAAGCCCTTATTAACGATCCGTGCTGAAATACTACGAGAGGAGGATTGATTTTTTATGATCAGCCTGAGTGAAGCGGATTTTCACCGGATGTATGTTTATATCCAAAAACATTATGGGATTGACTTGTCAAAAAAAAAGCAGCTGATTGTAAGCAGGCTTTCCAATACCCTTGCAAAGATGGGGTACACGGATTTTACCAGGTACGTGGATGATCTGGTATCTTCCCGCAGACCGGAAATGGTTACGGATATGCTTAATAAGCTGACCACTAACTATACATATTTTATGCGCGAAGAAGAGCATTTTAATTATCTGTATCAAACCGTGCTCCCTGACCTGGCTAAAAAGCATGCCCATGATAAGGTGCTTTCCATCTGGAGCGCAGGCTGTTCTTCAGGAGAAGAACCCTATACCATTTCCATGTATCTGAAGGATTTTTTCGGTTCCCAGGCTTCTGCCTGGGATACCCGAATCCTGGCCACAGATATTTCACAGAGTATCCTGGATACCGCTCAACATCCCTCTTACCATGAAGAAAGCCTGGCCCGCGTCCCCTCTTCATGGAAGCACAAATATTTTGTAAAGAATGGCAGCGGCTCCTATACCATTGCGCCGGTTATCCGTGAGAATGTTATTTTCCGGCCTTTTAATCTGATGGATTCGATTCAGTTCAAACGGCCTTTTGATATTATCTTCTGCCGGAATGTTATGATTTATTTTGACCGGATATCCAGGGAGAAGCTTATAAAGCAGCTGGAACGCTGCCTGAGTCCGGGCGGTTACCTTCTGGTGGGCCATGCAGAGCTTTTGTCCAGGGAGGAGACCAGGCTGGAAGCAGTTTTTCCGGCTGTATATAAAAAGCCTGTCAAAGAGAATGAGGATAGAGGGGGACTATATGGATAAGAAGATTCTGGTAGTAGACGATGCCATGTTCATGAGGAGCATCATTCGCAAGATACTTAAGGAGGACGGATATACCCAGGTGTGGGAGGCCCAGGATGGGGAAAAGGCCATGGAGCTGTTTCGGGAAGTCAGCCCGGATCTGGTGCTTCTGGATATCACCATGCCGGGACGTTCCGGCCTGGAGGTGCTGGAGGAGATGCTGAGCCTGGTCCCCAATATCAGGGTTATTATGTGCTCTGCCGTTGGGCAGGAGATGATGATTCAGAAAGCCCTGACCATAGGGGCTGCTGATTTTATCGTAAAACCATTTAAGGCGGATGAGTTCTCCAGGATAGTCAATCGCTGCCTGGAACAGTAGAAAAGCGGGGAAACAAAGGATGAGAGAGCGGTTCAGGAACTATAAGACAGGAAGGAAGATGGTCATTGCATTTTTTTCCATTATCCTTTTGTATGTAGTGACAGTGACAGTGGCCATTGTCAACGTGGAAACGATATCGTCGCGTATGGAGGCCATTTACGCTGACCAGTTTGCCAATGTGCAGTCATCCCTGCGGATGACTGCCAGTCTGCGGGCAGTTGGGAGAAATATCGCTATTTTGGCTGCCACGGAGGGGCTGGTGGACGAGGATGAATACCTGCAGAATACCAGGGAGCTGATCCGGGATGAACAAGCTGCATTGTCCGAGCTGTCCACCGGATATATTACAGCGCCGGAAAAGGTGGAGGAGCTGAACGAAAAGTTTCAGATACTGGCAGAGACAAGGGCCAGGATAATGACCCTTCTGGAAGCGGGCGAGGATGAGAGGGTGCTGTCCTTATATGCAGACGAGTATCTGCCCCGTTCCAATGATGTAAGGATAGTGCTCTCGGAAGTGGCGGACCTGTCAGCTGAAGAAACAGCTGCAAGCATAGAAACAGAGCACCACAGCAACCATCGGGTCATAATCATGCTGGTTATACTGTCGGCGGTATGTATAGCAGCCACCATCCTTATATGCTCCATGGTCACCAGAAATATCGTGCGCCCCATCAATGAGGTGAAAGAGGCTTCAAATACCATATCCAACGGCCGTTTGAATATTGCCCTTGGGTACAGGTCCAAAGATGAGCTGGGTCAGCTGGCAGATGACATCCGCCGTACTGCAAAGGTTCTGAACAGCTATGTGTCTGAGATACAAAGCGGACTGACCGCCCTTGGAAATGGCCGGCTGAATTACCGCTCTGAAGTGGAATTCAAAGGGGATTTCGTGGCATTGGGCAATGGGCTTAAGGAAATCAGCCGTCTGCTGCGCAATTCACTTCAACAGATTAACAGCAGTGCGGAGCAGGTGTCACTGGGAGCGGAGCAGGTATCAAACAGTTCTCAGGCTCTGGCCCAGGGAGCATCTGAACAGGCGGGTTCCATAGAGGAGCTGGCGGTCAGCATCAACGAGATTGCGCAGAGCGTAAAGGATAATGCTGACAGCGCCGTGGATTCCAGCAGGCAGGCGGCTCTGGAGGGACAGAAGCTGGAGGAATGTGATGGGCAGATGGAAACCCTGATGAAGTCCATACATGAGGTCAAGAACAATTCAGGAAAGATTACCGGCATAGTCAGACAGATTGAGGACATTGCTTTCCAGACCAATATACTGGCGCTTAATGCTGCTGTTGAAGCGGCCAGGGCAGGAGATGCAGGCAGGGGATTCTCTGTTGTGGCAGAGGAGGTAAGGCGGCTGGCCACCAAGACCGCAGGTGCATCCAAGCTGACAGCTGAATTAGTTGAAAAGAATTCCGATGCGGTAAGCGACGGCATGGATGCAGTGAATTTAACAGCCCAAACCCTGAAGACTTCCGTGGAAGGCGCCAGACAGGTGAGCCATAAGATGGATAAGATCTCAGAGACATCTGTACAGCAGGCGGATGCCATTACACAGATAAGAAAGAGCGTGGAACTGATTTCTGAGATTGTTCAAGGAAATTCAGCTACATCCGAGGAGAGCGCGGCAGCTAGCGAGGAGCTGTCTGCCCAGGCCCAGTTGCTGAAGGAGCTGGTGGAAAGGTTTGAATTTTAATCACGGGAGATACAGGGAATGGATGGTTATGTACAGTTGGATGAGATATCCAGGGATATATTAAAAGAAATAGGAAATGTGGGGACGGGAAACGCAGTGACTTCACTGTCACAGATGATGGAACAGCCCATTGAGTTGGATATGCCTTCCCTAAAAGTGGTAAAGTACTATAAGATGCATGAACTCCTGGAACAGCCGGAGGAATTGCAGACAGGCATTCTGATTGAAGTTACGGGTCAGCTAAAGGGGATTTTCCTGTTTATGCTGAGCGAAGCCTTTACCAAGACCGTAATAAATACCATTTTGGGGGAGGAGGAACGGAACCTTACGTCTCTGGATGATATGGAGTGTTCTTTGATCAGCGAGCTGGGGAACATCATGTGCGGTTCCTACATACGGGCCCTGTCCCAGCTGATGGACATGGATATGGATGTGTCGGTGCCGGAGCTGTGCATTGATATGGGCGGGGCAATTCTCACCTATCCCATGTCCAAGTGGGTAATTGTAAGCGATGACATACTTCTCATAGAAAATATATTCCATATGTCCGGGGAAATCTTTAAGGGACGTATTCTTTTCCTTCCGGAGCAGGAAGATTTGGGAACTATGCTTTCACGGCTCAGGGAGCAGCGCTATGGATAAAATCATTGTGGGAATCGCGGAAGGAAAGGTTGCCAGGGAAAATCAGGTGCTTATATCCTATGCCCTAGGCTCCTGTGTGGGGATTTGTCTCTACGACCGCAGGGAGCGCATAGCGGGCATGGCCCATATTATACTTCCGGAAAGGAAGTATTCAATCCATTGGGATAACGCCTACAAGTTTGCCGATGAGGGCGTACATGAGCTGATAAATCAGATGAGAGAGCAGGGAGCGCGGCCCGCAGGTCTGATTGCAAAGATTGCCGGGGGCGCCAGAATGTTTGGTGCGCCGTCCGGAATGTTGGATATAGGACAGCAGAATGTAGTGGCCGTAAGGGAATGCCTTGCTCAGGAGGGGATTCGTCTGGTAGCCCAGCATACAGGTCAGAATTACGGCAGGACCATACTATTTTACGCAGAAAACGGAAGGCTGGAAGTGAATACGGTCAGGCATTCAGCCGTCGTATTGTAAGGCCGGGAGGGGAAATAATGTCCATGGATGAAAAACAGACAATACTAATTGTGGATGACAGTCTTTTGATTTGTGAACAAATCAAGACAGCGCTGAAGGAGGAGAGTATCATAATCTGTGAGGCTCACAGCGGACTGGAGGCTCAGGAGCAGCTGAGACAGTGCCAGCCGGATTTGATCCTTTTGGATGTGGTCCTGCCGGATGCCGACGGATATGAACTGTATAAAATATTACAGGACTTAGACCATAAAAATGCCGTCATTATTTTTCTTACATCCAGGTCCAGCGACGAGGATGTGGTAAAAGGCTTTTCTATGGGGGCATGTGATTATATCAAGAAGCCTTTTGTGAAAAAGGAGCTTCAGTCCAGAATCCGTGCGCATCTGATACAGAAAAAGCAGAGGGACGACCTGGACCGCCAGAACAGGGAGCTTCGCAATAATATGGAGAAGCTTAACTATATGGCCTACAGGGACGGGCTTACGGGGCTGTATAACCGGCGGTATGTGGTGGGAGATCTGATGGAGGATATGCGTTCCTGCGGTCAGGATGAGGTAAAAACCGTATTTATCATGGCGGATATCGACGACTTCAAGCAGGTGAACGATACATACGGCCATGACGCGGGAGATATGGCGCTGGTATGCATTGCCAATATCCTGGAATCAAACTGCCGCAGACACAGAGTGGTCCGGTGGGGCGGCGAGGAGTTTCTTTTAATTCTTTTTAATGTGACAAAGGACGAGGCATATGAACTCAGTGAGAAGGTGCGCCGGCAGGTGGAACAATTTGTGATACCTTACGGCGATAAGGGCTTTTTCTGTACCATGACTCTGGGACTTCACATCTTCCATGAGCAGGAAGGGCTGGAGGAAGGAATTGGCTGTGCGGACAAGGCACTGTATTATGGCAAACGGCATGGCAAGAACCAGAGCGTGTGGTATAAGGAGCAGTAATGGACGGAGTGTATTATGGGATATTTTGAGTCAGATGCCCTGGAGATGCTGGAAGTATACCTGTTGGAGACCAGGCAGTTAAACGGCCAGCTGTCAGAGATACTTTTAGAGGCTGAGAGAGCGGGCAGATTTAACGAAAGCAGTATTCACAGTATTTTCAGGGTCATGCATACCATCAAGAGCTCCTCCGCTATGATGGACATTAACGGTCTTTCTTCCCTGGCCCATAAGCTGGAAGATTTGTTTTCTTACTACAGGGAAAATATGGACAAGCTGGAGCATCCGGAACCGGACCTTTTTGACCTTTTGTTTGCTGCCTCTGATTTTATTGCCCAGGAACTGGAACAGATGAACAGGGAGGATTATGCGCCCGGGGATACGTCTGTGCTTGAGCAGATGACGGATGACTTTCTGGGGCATGTCAGCAGGGAAGAGGAGAAGGACAGCGGGAAGGGCGGGAAGACGCAGGGGGAGGAAGAGGGAAAAGAGGAACTGCCTGTCATACCTGAACTATTTGTCTCCAAAAGCGGAACCGTAGTCAATGTGACGCTGGAGGAAGGCTGCCGCATGGAGAATATACGTGCTTTCATGCTGGTGCGATCCATTACCGGTCTCTGTACCCTGGTGGAGACTTATCCGGAAAACCTGGAGAAACAGGGTGAAAGCGCGCAGTACATTGAAGGCCATGGCGTGTTCATCCGTTTTGAGAGCGGCGATAAGGAGAAGGTGCTGGAGACTCTGAGGAAGGGGCTTTTTGTGGCACAGTGCAGGGTATTGGCTGACAGCCAGCCTCAGGATACGGCTGCGGCTGCCCAGAAGGCGGCGCCTGAGCGGGAAAATACAGATTCCAGGGAAGGCGAATTTATGGAGGTTCGGACAGAGCGTCTGGACTATCTGCAAAACCTGGCTTCAGAGCTTCTGCTGCAGATGCAGGTGCTGGAAAATGAACGGAATGGGATGGAGGATTTAGAGAGCGGACTGGGCCATCAGATCAGCCTTTTGGTGGGACAGATTGAGCGGTCCGTGATGGAGATGCGCCTTGTGCCTGTGTCCAGAATTGTGCCAAAGCTTAAGAGGGCACTGAGGGATATTTGCCGTGACCAGAAAAAGGAGGCTGACCTGGTGGTCAGATGTTCGGACGTGGAAGCGGATAAGAGTGTGGTGGATTATGTATCAGAAGCACTGCTGCATATTCTGCGCAATGCGGTGGACCATGGAATCGAATCCCCGGAGGAACGGCTGGCTGCCGGTAAGGACAGGAGAGGAAAGATTACCTTTTCGGCTGATAATGTGGCCGGGGAACTTAGAATGACCATTAGCGACGATGGAAAAGGCATTGACGAGGAGCGGGTCAGGGAACGGGCCAGGCAAAAGGGGCTGTTTGCCAGTGCGGACGAGGAGTATGACCCCCAGAAAATCAGGGAGTTTATCCTATATCCCGGCTTTTCCACCAATGAAAAAGTTACTGAATATTCCGGCAGGGGCGTGGGTCTGGATGTGGTAAAGAACATTATGGAAGACGTGGGGGGAAATCTTTCCATCCGCAGTACTATTGGACAGGGAAGCGCCTTTTCCATATCAGTTCCCTTGAATCTGGCATCTATCGAGTGCGTGCGTTTCCGCGTGGGCCAGTACCGCTTCTCCATACCGGCCCGGCATGTATATCATTTTCTAGAGTATGAGTCCTTCCGGGGACAGATTCGTGAAATTAACGGACGGGATTACATCCTGTATGAAGACAGGATGATGCCTCTTATTAATCTCCGCAGGTTCTATTCCCTGGGAGGGGAGATTCCGGAGCGGGCCATTCTGGTGTATGTGAAGGGTGCGGAGAAGGAAGGCTGCTTTTTCATAGATTCCATCTATGAACAGAAGCGCATTGTGGTGAAGAATCTTCCTGCACTTCTGGGAACAGGATTTCGGTCCAGGACAGGCATCTGTGGCTGCAGCATCATGGGCAGCGGCCGTATCTGCGCAGCGCTGGATACGGAAATTATCATAAGCAGATATGAGAAGGAGGGAAGGTATGGCGGATGAGGCGTTAAAGACATTGCTCTGTTTACCGGGAAAGCACAGGAATTACGCTGTTGAGTTTCCCTATGCGGAGGAAATCTGCAAGGATATGATGATATCCCTGATGCCATGTCTTCCGGGACATTTTGCAGGCGTCTGCAACTATAAGGGGAGCATTGTGCCGGTGGTTTGTCAGGAAGGCTCTGCGTCCGGCGGAGAAGAGGCAGAAGCCAGGCAGATGGTACTGGTCCTCCGTCATCAGAAATATTTTCTGGGCATCCTTCTGTATCAGGAGCCATATCTGACTCAGATTGGCGTGGATGAACAAATCAAGGGGCCGGAACAGCAGGAGTCAGGTTTATGGGTTGAAAAAGCATATTTTATGTGGAATGG
>ERZ791803.1332-NODE-1332-length-11729-cov-3.250899_pt1 | contig 11729 bp, 10 predicted proteins | sample MGYA00510307_ERZ791803 | MGnify/ENA primary metagenome ERZ791803 (study PRJEB30046, sample SAMN00791963) | human gut metagenome | study: EMG produced TPA metagenomics assembly of the A metagenome-wide association study of gut microbiota in type 2...
GGGGTCCATGGTGGTCTCCCACAGCTCATGGGGGTTCATCTCACCCAGGCCCTTGAACCGGGAGATGTCGATCTTGGCGTTGGGGTTGTCGCCCCGCATCTCGGCGGCGATCTTCTCCCGCTGGATGTCGTCAAAGGCCACTCGGGTGGTCTTGCCACGGGTCAGCTTATACAGGGGCGGAACGGCGGAGTAGACATAGCCCTCCTCGATCAGGGGCCGCATGAAGCGGAAGAAGAAGGTCAGCAGCAGAGTACGGATATGGGCGCCGTCCACATCGGCATCGGCCATGATGATGACCTTGTGATACCGGAGCCTGTTCAGATCGAACTCATCCCCGATGCCCGCGCCCAGGGCTGTGATGACAGGCTGGAGCTTGTCGTTGCCGTAGACCTTGTCTGCCCGGGCCTTCTCCACGTTGAGCATCTTGCCCCACAGGGGGAGAATGGCCTGGAACCGGGAATCCCGCCCCTGGGTGGCGGAGCCGCCTGCGGAGTCTCCCTCGACGATATAGAGCTCCGTCAGCTCCGGATTGTTCTCATTGCAGTCCCGCAGCTTATCCGGCATGGCGGCGCCGCCGAGAGCCGTCTTGCGGCGGATGGATTCCCGGGCCTTTTTGGCGGCCTCTCTCGCCCGATTGGCAGTGAGAGCCTTATCCAGGATCATCCGGCCCACCTGGGGGTTCTCCTCCAGGAAGATCTCCAGCTTTTCGGAGACGATGTTATTCACCAGGGTCCGGATCTCACTGTTGCCCAACTTCGACTTGGTCTGGCCCTCAAACTGGGCCTCTGTCAGCTTGACGGAAATGACGCAGGTGAGGCCCTCCCGGCAGTCCTCGCCGGAGACCTTCTCGTCATCCTTCAGCAGCTTGATCTTCCGGCCGTAGGCGTTCAGCACATTGGTGAGAGCCCGCTTGAAGCCCTCCTCGTGCATGCCGCCCTCCGGCGTGTGGACGTTGTTGGCGAAGGAGAGGATCGTCTCGTTATAGCCGTCGTTATACTGCATGGCCACTTCCGCCACGGAGTCCTCTCGGGCTCCGGACATGTAAATCACGTCGTTGTGAAGCACATCCTTGCTCTTGTTCAGCCAGGTAACAAACTCCCGGATGCCGCCCTCGAAGCACATGTTGTCCTCCTGCTCCCGTCCGGGGCGGGCGTCCACAGTGCGGATGCACAGGCCAGCGTTCAGGAACGCCTCCTCCCGCATCCGGGTGTGAAGGGTATCGTAATTGTACTCCGTGTCCTCGAACATCTCCGGGTCCGGCTTGAAGGTGACAGTGGTGCCGGTGTGGTCTGTATCTCCCACAATGGTCATGGGCTGGGTCACATTGCCCCTGGAGAACTTCATCTCATAGATATGTCCGTCCCGGTGGACCTGGACCGTCAGCCATTCGGAAAGGGCGTTCACCACACTGGCGCCCACGCCGTGGAGACCGCCGGAGACCTTGTAGCCCCCACCGCCGAACTTGCCGCCGGCGTGGAGGACGGTGTACACTACCTCCAGGGCGGGCTTGCCGGTCTGGGCCTGGATGTCCACGGGGATGCCACGGCCATTGTCCACCACGGTGATGGTGTCCCCCTCGTTGATTCGCACCAGGATGTCGGTGCAGTAGCCGGCCAGTGCCTCGTCGATGGCGTTGTCCACGATCTCATAGACCAGATGGTGCAGGCCGGAGGTGGACGTGGAGCCGATATACATGCCGGGCCGCTTCCGGACGGCTTCCAGGCCTTCCAGCACCTGAATTTCCGATGCGTCGTACTCGTTGGCCGTGTCCACCGCAGTGGAGTTCAACAGTTCATTTTCTGCCATGCAGGTTCTCCTTTCAGGATATTCATATCCGTTCCAAGGCAAGAAGAGCCGGGCCGGAGCCGCCTCCGGCCCGTTTCTCCTTGCCCTGAACCATGTAAGTTGGAATCAAATGCGTAATTTCTTTAAAATGGGATATATCAGCAGAGCCAGGAGGGCGGCGAACAGCGCCACCCAGGCAAAATACAGCAGCAGAAGGAACACGCTGTACACCAGAAGCAGAGGGCTGGACCAGCCGTCTCCGGAAAATACGGACAGGAACAGGTATTTTACCGCCAGAATCCCAAGCTCCAAAGCCAGCAGCGCCGCGGCACACAGGATCAGCGGCAGCCATCTCCGGCGCCCGCTGTAATTTTGCAGCAGGATCAGCTGCACCGTGAACACTGCCGCCAGAAAAAGCACCAGAGCTCCTGTCTCCAGGGATGTGAACGAGGATAAAAAGTGGGGAAGGTTTACCAGTGTCGTATATGCCGCCATGGGATCCTCCTCCTGACTCATTCCAGGTTTCCGCTCTCCGCCCGCTTCTGGAGGGTGGTGGAATTCAGCTGGCTGAGGTACACGATCTGCCGGTGATAGGGGTGGTCACACACCACGAAGGACTTGGGGATCTCGCCGGACACATCCAGCACCACCCCCTCTTTCTCCGCGGCCGCCAGATACTCCCGGGTCCGCTTGCCGTAACTGCATTTGTCCAGGTCAAAGATGCCGATGACCCGGCGGTCGGGAAGAATTTCGTTTTGGCCGATATGCAGGTACATCGTTCATATCTCCTCTGGAACCTGGAGTAAATCGTAAAACCACAGGCGCTGCCGGACTATCTTTTGGAACGTTCCTTCATAATTTTCATAAATGACCACGGACAATTTTTCCTCTGGATCTCCGCTGTAAACGGTGACTGTCTTTCGAAGGTCCCCGGTACTCAGCTTTTCTGTAATGATCCTGATGCCCTCTTCCCGGTCGAAAATATCATAGTACAAAGTGCCGATTTCGCCGAACTGCACGATGGTGCCGACCTCAGAAAACTGATACTGCCCTTCCTCCAGAAATTCTGACAAAATCTTCTGGACATCCGCGTGTTCCGCCGGAACCAAGCCGTTAATTGTGACTTTATCCCCTTCGCCGATGGCTGCCTGAACAGAAGAACTCGCCTCCAGGGCGGAGAGAATCTTCCGGTCCGTATCCATAATGGCCAGCTCCGGGATCTCGGACAGCGCATTCTCCCCGCTGATGACTTCCTCCACCATGGTGTAATTGGCCGCCCGCATCTCGTGCAAGATCAGTACGCCGAAGCCGACAGCCAGCGCCGCGCCGGAGCACAGCGCCATTCCCCGGCATATCCACTTTTTCCAGCGGAGATCCCCTGTGGTCCGCAACTGGGAAAGGCTCCATCCAAAGAGGAGTGCACATCCATAAGCTGCCCAGAACCCCAGCAGGAAGGACAGCGAAAGGGAGGACTGTGCCAGCAGACAGAGAGCCAGTCCCAATGCGCCCGCCAGCACCGGAAGAGACAGCAGCCAGCAGTTTTTCCGGCAGAGCAGCCCCACCAGCAGCTCCCACAGAAATCCAATGAGCGGGACGCCAAAGACAATGAGGGGCAGCGCATGATACCAAATCCAGTCCATTCTGCCTTTCCCTGCTTTCACTCTGTTTTCTGCTGTCAAAAAGAGAAAATCCACTTCCCGCAGACAGCTGATGTACTGCAGGGCTCCTGCGCTCACGCTTGGTCGCGGTGTTCTTCACCCGATGGCGCCCTGTTTCACATGGAACACCTTCCCACCCAGAAGGACCGGCAGCCGATCATCTTCGCAGCAGGTAATGAACACCTGCCCCCCCGCGATGCGGTTGAGAACGAACTCCTGCCGGCGGGGATCCAGCTCACTGAGAACGTCATCCAGCAGCAGCACCGGGTATTCGCCGGTGGCGTTCTGGTAGATTTCCCGCTCCGCCAGCTTCAGCGCCAGAGCCGCGGTGCGGGTCTGACCCTGGGAAGAGTAGGATTTGGCCTCCCGGCCGTCGATGGTGATGACCAGATCGTCCTTGTGGGGGCCGGAGAGGCACATCCGGGAGGCCCGCTCCGCCCCCTGGTGGGATTCCATGTGGGCCCGGAGCTGCTCCGTGAGAACCTCCACCTCCGCCGCCGGGTCCGTGACGGAGGAAACAGTCTGATAGGTGATCTCCAGGCGCTCCCTTCCGCCGGAAAAGTCGCTGTGGATGGGGGGGACCACCTCTTGGAGCCGCCGTATAAAGTGGGCCCGGTAGTGGATGATCCGGGCTCCAAACTGGGCCATACGGAGATTAAAGTCGTCCAACGTGTCCAGCAGAGAGGGATTTTCCTGCCAATCCCGCAAAATCCGGGTCTTGTGCTCGTAGAGGCGGTTATACTCCGCCAGCGCCTGAGCATACCTGGGCCGCAGCTGACAAATGGCTCCGTCCAAAAAGCGTCGCCGGGCGGCGGCCCCCTCCCGGATAAGGTAGAGGTCCTCGGGACAGAAGAGGACGGTGGTCAAAATCCCCGCCAGCTCTCCAGCGGTTTTCAGCCGCAGGCCGTTGGACCACAGCTGCCGGGTTTGCCCCGGCAGAGTTTCGCCTCCAGAATAAAGGTGCGCTCCCGGCTGTCCACTTCTCCCTTAATGCAGCCCTGGGGCTGATCCAACATAATAAGCTCCCGGTCATACCGGGCCCGGTGGGACCGGGCAGAGGAGAGGTAGGCGATGGCCTCCAGCAGATTGGTCTTTCCCTGGGCGTTGTCCCCGTAGATGAGGTTCACCCGCGGGTGAAAGGTGGCCTCCACGTGGGCATAGTTGCGGAAAAAGTCCAGCTCCAGCCGGTTTAACTTCATTGGACGGTCAGCTCCAGCTGGTCGTCGATGCAGGCCACGTCCCCGGGGCGCATTTTCTTGCCCCGCATAGTGCAGGTCTCGCCGTTCACCTTGACCCGGCCCTCCTGAATGATCAGTTTTGCGTCGCCGCCGGTCTCCACGGCTCCGGCAAATTTCAGCAGATCCTGGAGCTTAATAAACTCCGTGCGGATCTGGACAGTCTCTTTCTCCATAGTCACTCCTTATTTTCAAAACCGAACTATCGTCTCAAATCTTTTTCTGATGGAAGCCGCCCCGCAGGGCAGCTCTCCCAGAAGCAAAGCGCAGCTTTGCATAAAGCTTTTTTGATTCCTTTTTTCTCGAAAAAAGGAATTTAGTTGGCCTTCAGGCGGACGGGCAGCACCATGTAGACAAAGGTCTCCTCCCCCTCGGCGGGCAGGATGACGCAGGGAGCCACACTGGAGGAAAACTCCAGACGCAGCTTATCCGCCGGAGCAGCCTTTAGGGCGTCCATCAAATACTTATTATTAAATCCAATCTCCAGGCCCTGGCCGTCTCCAGCGATGGGACACTGATCGGCGGCGTCGCCGATGGCGGTCTTTGTGGTAATATCTACCATGCCATCTCCGAACACGCAGCGCAGCGGGCTCTTGAGTTTCTCACTGATGATCAGAGAGACGCGCTCAATGGAGGAGAGGAGGGCGCGGGTGTCGCACTGGATGTGAATGGGGTTGTTGCGGGGAATGGCGTTGCGGTAGGGGAGAAACTCGCCCTCCAGCCGGCGGCAGACCAACACGGTGTCTCCGGCCTGGAACAAAATATGGCGGGCTCCCTGGTTTACCATAACAGGTCCCTCTCCGGAGCATATCTTCTCCACTTCGCTCAGGGCAGAACCGGGCACCACGAAAGAAAACTGTTCCGATCCTTCAATTTTATCGGCCTTCTCCCGGCGCAGCGCCAGACGGTAGCCGTCCACGGACACCACAGTCAAATCATTGTGGTCCACCTCGAAGAGGGAACCGGTGTGGACGGGGCGGCTCTCGTTGTCGCTGACGGCAAACAGGGTCTGTGCAATCATGGAGCGCAGAGCGGACTGCTCCAGAGTGATGGAGTTCTGCTGATCCACGGTGGGCAGTTCGGGGAACTCCTCGGGATCGGTACCTAAAATATTGAATTCGCTCATGCCGCACTTGATGTTGACCATGTAATCTTTTGAGGTGAAAACCACCACATCATCGGGCATTTTGCGGATAATTTCACCAAAAAGGCGGGCGGAAAGCACCAAAGAGCCGGGCTGCTTGATCTCAGCGGGGACCGTGGCCTGGATGCCGGTTTCCAAATTATAACCGGTGAGGCGGAGTCGGGTATCGGCTTCGATCAGGATTCCCTCCATAGCAGGGATGGAGCTTTTCGCTGCAACCGCTCTTGATGCAATGGATACAGCCGCTGTGAGCAGTGCCTTTTCACAGGAAAATTTCATGGGTTTGCCTCCTTCGCGTCGCTCCTCCCCGCTCTCTCTAAAGAGAGGAGAGGATTGATTTTCGTAATAGTAGCCCGTAGGGGGAAAAAATGTGGAAAAACGCCTCCAGCCTTACTCTCGCAATGGAAAGCGCGTCCACAGGGGGTGGGGAAGAATTTTGGTCCCTTTCCACAGGTAGTGGTGCCCACGGGAGTTTTCCACAACATACACCAAGTTATCCACATTTAAGTGTGGATAACTAAGATGCAGTTCGGCCTGGGATTTTCGATACTATGCGTATATAAAATGAATACTTATGCAATCAATATTCAATTACACTGGAAATAGATGGTTCTACTAAAAGTATTCCGCCCTGCGGGGCAGGGGAGAGACGGATGTTACTTTCTGAAGGATCAGAAAGTAACCAAAGAATCGCTGGGGGCCGCTTCCGGTGAGCACCTTGCCTGCGGCGGTGCTCACAGTCATTGCCCCCAGACCCCCGTTTACGGGGGTCGCCCTCCTGGAAAATAGGAAATTTCATCCGGCGGGCAAAGACATGACCGCTGATCCTTCTTGCCTCGGGGACACAGGCCCCTTCGTCGTCGCAAAGTCCGCTCTATTCCGGACGCCCAAGCATGGGCATCCATCATGCCGCTTCCTTGCGCCTCCTCTCCCCACCAAACCCGATTCGCTGGGCTTTGGCGGGGACCCCGATTAAGTGTCCGCGTTATACGGACACCGCCTACTCTGGCAAAGCCGTGGCAGCTGGTCCGTGGCCGGGCGTGAGCGGTCTGCCCGCTCGATCATCGCCGCACTAAACAGGTAGGCAGGTACCAGGCGGTGTGCGTTAGAATATAGATGCCTTCAAATTTTGATAGCAAAAGGCCCTAGTGGGCCGAGAATAGAAAGGAGCACGGTCAAAACTTAGGAACGCCGGAAAAGACCAAACGGCCCAAGGGACACGCTCTCGTAAACAGGGGTCCGGGGATAAGCCGCCTAGGAACACCGCCACAGGCGAAGTGTTCCTCGAAGGCGTTCCCCGGCGATTCTTTCGTCCCTTTCTGATCGCTCAGAAAGGGACACTCGTTTCGGACAAAGCTCTTTTTCCTGCTTTTCTCTCGAGAAAAGTAGGTTATTCGTAGCGGATATTGATATTAGAAGTAATATCCTTAATGATCTCCGCCTTCTCCGGATCAGTCTTGACCAGATCCTCAATGCGCTCAATGGAGTGCAGCACCGTGGTGTGGTCCCGGTTATCAAACTCCTTGCCAATCTCCTTCAAAGAGAGGTTGGTCATGCGGCGGATCTGATACATGGCGATCTGGCGGGCCAGAGAGATATCCTTGGCACGGCCCTGACCACGGAGGGTGGCGGGCTCGATGTTATAGAACTTACACACCTCGTCAATGATGACGTCGGCGGTGGGCACGATGTCTGATTTCTCCTTAAACATGTCCTTGACCGCCCGGACCACGGTGTCCTTGTCCACCGAGTCGCCCATGAGCTGCTGATAGGCCATGATCTTGTTGACAGTGCCCTCGATCTGCCGCACGTTGGCGGTGATGTTCTCGGCAATCAGCTGGAGCAGGAACTCGGGCAGCTCCACCCCCATGCGTACCGCTTTGTTCTTGATAATGGCCATGCGGGTCTCGTAGTCGGGGGGCTGGATGTCAGCCAACAGGCCCCACTCGAAGCGAGTCTTCAGTCGGTCCTCCAGGCGCAGCATCTCCTTGGGCGGCCGGTCGGAGGTGAAGACGATCTGCTTTTTCAGCTCATAGAGGGTGTTGAAGGTATGGAACATTTCTTCCTGGGTGGAGTCACGGCCGGCGATGAACTGCACGTCGTCCATGAGGAACACGTCGGCGCCGCGGTACTTCTCACGGAACTCCGCGTTGCGGCCCTCCCGGATGGCCTGGATCAGCTCATTGGTGAAGGTGTCTCCCTTGATGTAGACCACCTTGTACTCCGGGTGGTTCTTATGAATGGTATGAGCGATGGCGTAAAGCAGGTGGGTCTTGCCAAGACCGGATTCGCCGTAGATAAACAGGGGGTTATAGCTCTGACCGGGGTTGTCGGCCACCGCGCGGGCGGCGGCGTGGGCAAACTTGTTGGAGGAGCCCACCACGAAGCGCTCGAAGGTGTACTCCTCTGTCCCGGGGAAGAAATCATTTTTCTGAGCGGGCTGCTGGTATTGGTCCAGTTCCCCCTCTGTGAGGACCACCACGTCCATCTCGGCGGAGAACAGCTCCCGCAGAGCGTTTTGGATCTTGGAGACGTACCGGGTGGCGATGATGTCCCGCTTGAAGCGGGTAGGGGAGTAGAGGACGAAGCGGTCGTCCTCCAGGGCCACGGCGGTGGCATCGTCAAACCAGGTGTTGATGGTGGTGGCGGTCATCTCCGGCTGCATGAGGGTCAAAACCTTTGCCCAGACGTCAGCGGCAGGATTCATGGAAAAACCTCCTTGAACAAGAGCGCCGGGGGCGTGAAAGCGGCAGCTCCGAAATACAGGGCCTGGCCCTGAGAAAGAAAGCGGGGAAAAAGAAAATGGGGTCCCTGCCGGCCCGAACTGGGCAGGGGACCCATTTGGTGTTTGTTTTCCGGACGCAATCAAAAAATGGGCGCAATTCGTCATCGTCATTATAGCAAAAAAACCACCCTGCCGCAAGGCGTTCCCCCTGGTTTTCCGGGGGATTTTTTATTTTAATAGTATGGGTGATTTTTTCCAGCAATGGGGCAGGTAGCAATATGAACACAAGATGTTGTGTTTTTTCGGGAGGAACGGAAAAAAGATGGAAAAAGGAAAAGAAAATAGTTGACAAGGAGAAAAACTTTCGTCTATAATAATCCGTACTGGATATGCCCGGGGATGGTTTTGTGCCCCCCGCAGGCCCAGCTTTTGACGCAGACCGCAGCCGGAAACGGCTGTTGTTGGGCCGGTGATGCCGGCTTGAATTCAAGTGAGGAGGTGTCCCCCATGCTTCGTACCTATCAGCCCAAGAAGCGCCAGCGTTCCAAGGAGCACGGCTTCCGTAAGCGTATGGCCACCCGCAATGGCCGCAAGGTTCTGGCTCGCCGTCGTGCGAAGGGCCGCGCTCGTCTGACCCACTGATCCGTGGGCTGGACAGATCCCGTTTTTGCCTGAGCTGTATGGCCTGGGCACACCGGATCTTCCTATGCGATATGGCAGAAGGACACAATTCAGAAACGCATATTTAGGGGCGTGGGAATGATTCCCCCGCCCCTGCGGTGCATACAGAGAAATGCGGAGGCGTGCGGAGCAGCGCGGATGGACCGGAGCGAGGGGAAAAAACCGAAGGGCCGCGAAAGCGGCACTGTTTTGTGCCCGAGACGGAGGGAAGCCGCGCGTTGCGCAGCCGCTGAAGCATGACAGACCGAAATGCGAGGATAGACGCGCAGGGGAGATAACGACAGAGCGGATGCCGGCAAACCAAGAATCTGTGAAACGGATTCTGTTTGGCGGCGTAGACGGCGGAGTTATCGACCCGGCTGTGCGCCCAATCCGCAGCGTGATCCCAAAGCGCGGAGGCCATGCGCCCAGCCCGCAGCGTGATCCCGAAGCGCGCAGCCTGTCCTAACCCCAAATTTCAATTGCAAACCAGAGAAAACCGAGGAGATATTCCTCTCAGTATAGAAAACAAGACGGAAGGTGAGGCAATGGCTACCACCTATAACAATTTATTCCTGGATACCCGGGCGCGCCTGCGTAAGGCAGGGATCGAGGCAGGACAGCTGGAGGCCCGGGAGCTTATTTGCTATGCAGCGGATAAGAGCCGGGAGCAGTTTTACCGGGACATGCCCCTATATGTTTCGGGCGAGATGGAGCGCCGGGTGGAAGAGCTGGTGCAGCGCCGCCTGGCAGGAGAGCCGGTGGCCTATATCGTGGGCGAGTGGGAGTTTTACGGACTGCCCCTGAATATCTCCAACGACGTGCTCATCCCCCGCATCGATACCGAGGTGCTGGCCGAGCGGGGTATCCTGCGGGCCAGAGCGGCGGGAGAGGGCGCCCGGGTGCTGGATCTGTGCGCCGGAAGCGGCTGTGTGGGATTAGCCATCGCCGCCAACGCCCCCGACTGCCGGGTGGTGCTGGGCGAGCTGTCCGAGGGTGCTCTGCGGGTGTGCAAGCAGAATGTGCGCCGCAATGAGCTTAACGCCCGGGTGACCTGCCTGTCGGTGAACGCCATGGAGCCCCCCGCCTCCTCTCTGTGGGATTTTGACGTAATTGTGAGCAATCCTCCCTACATCCCCACCGGAGACATTGAAGGACTGGACCACAGCGTAAAGGACTACGAACCCCACATGGCTCTGGACGGCGGCGCAGACGGTCTGGATTTTTACCGCTTTATCGCTGCTAAATGGAAAAATGCTATCCGTCTGGGCGGCTCTCTTATTTTTGAGGTAGGAATCGGACAGGCTCCGGATGTGGAAAATATTCTGGCCCAGAACGGATTTGAACAGATCCAGACCACCGCTGACACCCAGGGAATCTGGCGTGTTGTGGAGGGAACTATCAACGGATAAACCCGTGCCCGCCGGCGCGGGAGAGCTGGGCGGCCCGGCCGCCGACGGAAGAAAAGGAGTAATCAGATATGGCAACCAAAAAGCCTGTGGTGGAGAGCGCCGCTCCCGCCTCGGATAAGAAGAAAGCGTTGGAGACCGCCATGGCCCAGATCGAGCGGGCCTACGGCAAGGGCTCCATTATGCGTCTGGGAGAGAATGTGGACGTGATGGTGGAGTCCATCCCCACCGGCTCTCTCTCCTTGGACCTGGCTCTGGGCATCGGAGGTATGCCCCGGGGCCGTATCATTGAGATCTATGGACCGGAATCCTCCGGTAAGACCACTCTGGCCCTCCATGTGGTGGCCGAGGCCCAGAAGCGGGGCGGCGAGGTGGCCTTCATCGACGCCGAGCACGCCCTGGATCCCACCTATGCCCGGGCCCTGGGTGTGGACATCGACTCCATGCTGATTGCCCAGCCCGACACCGGCGAGCAGGGCCTGGAGATCTGTGAGGCTCTGGTGCGCTCGGGCGCCATCGACGTGGTGGTCGTGGACTCGGTGGCAGCCCTGACTCCCCGGGCGGAGATCGAGGGCGACATGGGCGACAGCCACGTGGGTCTGCTGGCCCGACTGATGAGCCAGGCTCTGCGTAAGCTGGCCGGCTCCATCGCCAAGACCAACTGTATCGTGATCTTCATCAACCAGCTGCGTGAAAAGGTGGGCGTGGTCTACGGCAACCCCGAGGTCACCACCGGCGGCCGGGCGCTGAAGTTCTATGCCTCCGTCCGCATCGACGTGCGGCGTATCGAGTCGCTGAAAAGCGGCTCGGAGATCATTGGCAACCGCACCCGGGCCAAGGTGGTCAAGAACAAGGTCTCTCCTCCCTTCAAGGAGGCGGAGTTCGATATCATGTACGGCGAGGGTATCTCTAAGATCGGCGAGATCCTGGATCTGGGCGCCAAGCTGGATCTGGTGCAGAAATCCGGCTCCTGGTTCGCCATGGGGGAGACCCGCCTGGGCCAGGGCCGTGATGCGGCCAAGCAGTACCTGAAGGACAATCCGGAGGTGTGCGACAAGCTGGAGGCCGACATCCGCCGCAACGCCTACAAGCTTATGAGTAGCCAAGCCCGGG
>ERZ791803.1340-NODE-1340-length-11696-cov-8.538098_pt1 | contig 11696 bp, 6 predicted proteins | sample MGYA00510307_ERZ791803 | MGnify/ENA primary metagenome ERZ791803 (study PRJEB30046, sample SAMN00791963) | human gut metagenome | study: EMG produced TPA metagenomics assembly of the A metagenome-wide association study of gut microbiota in type 2...
TACGTGGCCGCTTGTGCCGCCGAGGGCGTGGTCGCCGGTATCGGCAACGGCCAGTTCGGCGGCGACCAGAAGGTGACCGCTGCTCAGGCCAGCCTGATGATCATGAAGGCTCTGGGCTACTTCGAGAATGCCGAGGACTTCGGCTCTGACTGGCAGGTTGCTACCATCCGCCAGGCTTCCTACATCAACCTGTTTGATCAGATCAATGCCAGCGCTGAGAGTGCTCTGACTCGTGCCCAGGTGGCTCAGCTGGTGTTGAACGGCCTGCAGTCTGACATGGTGTATTTCACCGGTGACAAGGGCATCCAGATCGGCGATGTGACTGTGGGTTACAAGGCTGAGTACACCTCCAAGACCAGCTCTGACAAGAAGTACAACACTCTGGTGAGCGGCAAGACCGACATCGCCAACCAGGGCCAGTACTATGTCCAGCTGGGTGAGGAGCTGTATGATGGCCAGCTGCGCAAGGCCGCTGATGCCGACGACTTCGATCGTCCCGCCTTCACCTGGAGCTACAAGGCCCAGAAGATCGGCACCTATGTTGATTGGTCTCTGCTGGTCAAGGAGTACACCACCGCTGTGACTGGCGAGGATCTGTACAATGTCCTGACCTCCAGCGCCATCAAGAAGTACGACTTTGCCTACTATGTGGACGGCAAGACCTCTGATAAGATCAAGACCTCCAATATGATCCGCACCAATGATGCCAAGTATGACACCACCGGTAACGGTGCTCTGACTCAGGTGTTCGTGGACAACGAGAACGAGGAGATCACCATCACCACCATCAATACCTACCTGGCTCAGGCCACTGCTGATTACAACGAGAAGAAGGAGAACCTGTCTCTCGATGTAAAGCAGGATGATGGTTATGTGTTCAATACCACCACCGTTTCTCTGGCTGACATTGCCGGTATTGAGAAGTACAAGGAAGAGGACTTTGTGGTTGTGAACGTGGCTGAGGCTTCCAATGGCAAGTATGACATTGTCACTGTCGCTGATCCCGAGGTCATGACTGACACCACCCTGACCAAGTACTCCACTGCCTCCTATCTGGTGGCTGATGGCACTCAGTACGACTATGCCAAGAAGGGCACTGTGTACAATGCCGATCCTCTGAAGGAGTATAACAAGACCGCTCTGACCAACTACACCTACAATGTGTATCTGGATAAGTACGGCTATGTGATCGGCACTGAGGTCTACTCCGGCGAGGCCAACTACCTGTTCCTGACCGGCTATGATCTCAACGGCAGCAACCTGGCTGTTACCACTGCCGATGCCGGCGCTATCTTCCTGGACGGCACCTTCAGCGAGATCAAGATTGATGTCTCCGCTACCCAGGATAACCTGGACAAGGATACTCAGAATGCTGATTATCCCGATCTGAAGGATGGCAAGAATGCCACCAACAATCCTGGTACTGGTTCTTCCGAGTACAACATGTGGTTCACTTACACCACCACTGAGAAGAACGGTCAGACTGTCTACACCCTGGCTCCCGTTGCTAAGGATCGTTGGGCGACTCAGAAGGCCACTTCTGCTGAAGACAAGATTAACAGCTCCAGCGTCCGCGTGGTCGACAGCTCTGCTAGCAAGCGTGCCTATGGTAATGATGATTCCGTCTACATCACCGTGGACACTGGTGCCGTGGATCTGAACACCGCTAAGGGTATCACCAAGGTCACCGGTACCTACACCGGCGTCCAGAATGTGGACCTGAAGGTGTATAACACCACCGACAACAAGCTGACCAACGATCCTGCGATCATGGCCGTGTATGACAAGGACCTGTACATCATCGGTGCTATCGTGGTTGGCGAGGACGCTAACTCCACCGATAACTACGCCTATGTCCTGGATGATGCTCAGAACGAGTATGTCGATGACAACGACAACTACTACTGGGACTTCGAGGCTGTCGTTGATGGCCAGATCAAGACCCTGACCGTGAAGGAAAAGTACGGTACCTTCGATGTTTCCAATAAGATTGGTGCCTACATCGGTGCTGGTAAGAACGGCATGATGACCCTGACCTATGATGCTGACGGTTATGTTATTGATGCCGTGGCGGTCAAGGATGCCGATCCTAACGTGTACGGTGACACTGACTTTGGTAAGGATACCAATCCTGACAAGTACAATGTCTATACTCTGCAGTATGATGACTCCTTCGGCCTGAAGAAGAGCGCCAAGTTTGTGGTTGCTGGTCGTACCCTGTATGGCCATGACAGCGACGCTGGTCTGACTCTGGAGAGCGGCGCTCCTGTGATCGTGGTTCAGAACGAGAAGTCCAACACCGGTATTACCCGTCTGACCTACACCGCCTACACCACCATTTCTCAGGCTCTGGATGCTCTGAACAATAGCAAGGACTTCGAGGGTTGGGTGTCTGCTGTCCTGAACGATAAGGGTACTGCCGAGTACATCGTGATCAACAGCAAGGATGCCGTTGGCTTCACCAGCGATGATGGCACCATTCCTTCTAACTCTGAGCTGGTTCTGAACAGCCTGGTGTTTGATGCCAGTAAGGGTATGGCTGTGAACATCACCAACAAGACTGGTAGCGATCTGACCAATGCCTCTAAGGTGAGCGTGGTCGTGAAGAATTCCGATGGCAACCAGGTTTACGCCGGCGTAGCTACTGCTGTAAACGGTGATAACATTAAAAACAATACTAGCGGCAACGTTCGCTTTGGCGATTTCAAGGCTGCTCCCAGCAACACTGGTAACTATACCGTTACCATGACCGTTGTTATTGGTGACGAGACTGTTACCTCCACCGCAGTGCTGGGCACTATCTAATCTGCTGATCGGCACATAATTGTGTTAGGATAGCAATAAACTCCCGGGCATATGCCCGGGAGTTTATTTATGTGCTCATATCCAGGACCGCTACAATTTGGTAAGTTCGATTGGGCGAATTTAGCAGTACTTCTGTGCTGCCGCTATAGAACCAGCACATAGTATTTCCACTCCACGTAATTTGTAACTCATTGTCCCCGACGATGGGAATTGTTTTTCCTTGACAAGCTATAATATCTCTTCCATTGGCAAGAAAATCCTTCCGCATATCCATAATCATAACAACAACTGGTTTATGAGGAAATGTATGGGACATTGTTTTGGTTTCTCCATCCCCCGTGTAATTGGTGATATAAAGCTGACCATTTCCCAGCTTAGTAATGTACCCCTGCTGTTTCTCTAAGACTTCTTTTTGATGTATCATCATTTGCCCAAGTGTATTCAACTTCGCATCTATCTTCGCATTATCCTGGTTAAATTCCTCCCTCAGTACCTGATCCGTGGCCTCCCACTGGCACAGGCCGTAATTTTCCGTGTAATTACTCGCCATAGGTGCTCCTCCTTAAAAGTAACGTTCACCTATGGCGGGAATCCGTCTGCAAGTGCATAATATTATACAAATACTGGTAATTGCGCCCTGTCATGCCCATTGTTGAGTGCAAATAAACGACAACAGGCCCCGGTCAATGACCGGGGCCTGTTGCCTGTGTGTGTTGTAAAGGAGAGGGAGAAATGGGAGATATTATTATGATTACTTGGTACGCTCATAGAATAACCGATAATTAAGGCAAAACCATGACGGGGATGTGAACTTTCTGTAAACACTCCGGAGAGATTACAATCTTTTTTTGCGCAAAAGTTCTCATAGACGGAAAAGTGCGGTCATCTTAAAACAAAATTAATATTTTCTTAACGGCTTGTCCATATTTCGGACGAAGAAGAAAAAGCTGTCGGAGCGCGCTTGACGCACTCCCTGCATGCGTGCGATAATATAATGATATTTTACGTTGACGGGCCTGGGCCCGCCCTGAATAGGGGGAACCTTTTTTGATTCAGTATTTGATTCGGCGTTGGTTAGACGGCCGGGATCCTAAGTCGCCTGAGGTGCGTCAGATGTGCGGCACCCGGGCCGGCGGAGTGGGTATCGTGCTCAATACACTGCTGTGTCTGGGCAAGCTGCTGGCCGGTGTGATCACCGGTTCCATTGCAATCGTGGGCGACGCATTGAATAACCTGTCTGATGCTGCCTCATCTGTGATTACCCTTATAGGGTTCCGTTTGGCTGGACAAGAGGCGGATGAGGAGCATCCCTTTGGTCATGGCCGCATGGAATATCTGGCCGGCTTGGTGGTATCCATGGCAATTCTGCTCATGGGATTTGAGCTGGGAAAATCCTCGGTGGAGAAGCTGCTCCATCCGGAAGAACTGGACTTCTCCTGGCTGGCTGTGATCATTCTGGCCGTGTCTGTGGCAGTCAAGGTATGGATGTACTTCTTTAACCGCACGTTGTCTCAGAAGATCGGCTCAGAGACGATGGCAGCCACCGCAGCCGACTCTCTCTCCGATTCAGCAGCCACCAGTGTGGTTTTGCTGGCTACATTAGTCGGACATTTCTTCCATTGGAAGATCGACGGCTTTGCCGGGTTGCTGGTGGCCCTGTTCATTTTGAAAACCGGCTGGGAAGCTGCAAAAGATACACTGGATCCTCTTCTGGGCCGGCCGATGGACCCGGAGCTGGCGGCAGATATCGATCAGCTGGTCCTCTCTCACGAGAATATCCTGGGCATTCACGACTTGGTCTATCATGACTATGGACCCGGACGGGCTATGATGTCCTTTCATGCCGAGGTTCCTGCCGATGCGGATCTGCTGGAGATGCACGATCTCATTGACCACATCGAGCGGGAGTTGAAGGAGAAACACCACATTGAGACCGTCATCCATATGGACCCGGTAGTCAACGACGGGCGTACCACTGCTCTGCGGGAACAGGTAGCTTATCTGGCTCAGCAGCTGGATCCCTGTCTCACCATTCATGACCTGCGTATTACTGCCGGTCCTCACCATACCAATGTGCTGTTTGACGTGATGGTACCCTATGGTTTCCGCCTTACCGATCATCAGGTGGTCTCACAGCTGCGGAAGGACGTGGAGGCGCTGTCCCCCAAGTATTCTGCCGTTATTCAGGTGGATCATTCTTATGTAGAGCGCCGGGAAAAGTAATTTACAAAATATTCACCTCACTTGGGGGATTTTCCACTATAATATGACTAAACTGAGAATCCACATAGAAACGGAGGAAGTTATCTATGGCGCAGAAGGTTTTGATCGTAGAGGATGACAGCAACATTGCTGAGCTGCTCCATCTGTATCTGGAAAAGGAAGGTTTTGAGACCAAGGTAGCCAAAGACGGAGGCAAGGGCGTGGAGTATTTCCGTTCCTTCCAGCCTGCTTTGGTTTTGCTTGATATTATGCTGCCGGTGATGGATGGCTGGACCGTGTTGAAGAAGATCCGGGAGGAGAGTGCCACACCGGTCATTATGCTTACAGCCAAAGGTGAGACAGAGGATAAGGTCACCGGGCTGGAGAGCGGGGCAGACGACTATATTGTAAAGCCCTTTGAGATGAAAGAGGTTCTGGCCCGCATCCACGCGGTGATGCGCCGCACCGGCCAGGAGGAGGAACAGGAGAACAAGAAGCTCAGCTTTGATAAGCTGGTGATCAATCTGGATTCCTACGAGCTGCTGGTGGATGGCAAGCGGGTGGATACGCCGCCGAAGGAGTTGGAGCTTTTGTACCACCTGGCCTCTGCCCCCAACCGGGTATTTACCCGCAACCAGCTGCTGGATGAGGTGTGGGGCTTTGACTACTTTGGTGACAGCCGTACGGTAGATGTGCACATCAAGCGCCTGAGAGAGAAGCTGGAGGGCGTGAGTGATCAGTGGCGGCTGAAAACCGTATGGGGCGTGGGCTACAAATTTGAAGTGGCTCCCGCCGGTGCAAACAGCTGATTTGAAGGGGGTGATCCCTTGAAAAGCTTATATAAGCGGCAGCTCATCATGATGGTAGGGATCGTGGCCCTGTCTTTTACCTTGCTGTCTACCGCATTTATGCTGCTGTCCTATCGGTATATTATTTCAGAGACCCGGGATCGCCTGGAGCGGAATGCGGGGTATATTGCCTCGTTTACCTCGGAGTATTTTACCTCGGACTACTATTTAAAAACCCAGGGAACCATTTTGGAGGAAGCTGGAGAAGATTTTTACCGGGCCAATGTGGAGACGCTGACCGCCATGTCGGACTCCTCCATTATCGTGGCTGATTCAAACGGAGAAATTATCTATGCCTCTGAGAGCGAGCTGTACACGAAGAAGATCCCGCAGAATGTTGTGGATCAGATCCAGGAGCGTGGCAGCTACACCGGGATTACCACGCTGAATGGTCTGTACTCCAGCGGACGTTATTTTGCCGGCCTGCCCATCAATGTAAAGATCGGCGATTTGGAGATCAGCCAAGGTTTGGTGCTGGTTTCTGGAGATACCAGCGGACTATCCGAAATGTGGCGTGCCACGGCGACGATCTTTTTCTTTGCTGCCGTGGTGGTGCTTCTAATCGCTGTGATCGCCAGCTCCATTACTTCTGCCCATCAGACCCGTCCTCTTACCGAGATGGCCGAGGCGGCACGAAAATTTGGACGCGGGGAATTTGATGTACGAGTCAATAACTATAAAGACCGATGTGATGAGATCGGAGAGCTGGCCGACGCCTTTAACTCCATGGCGAACTCACTGGCTAAAGTGGAAAATCAGCGCGCTGACTTTATCGCCAATGTGTCCCATGAGCTGAAGACCCCCATGACTACCATTTCCGGCTTTGCGGAAGGTATCCTGGACGGTACCATTCCTCCGGAAAAGGAGCAGGACGCGCTGAAAATCGTGGTCTCTGAGACCCGTCGGCTCAGCCGTCTGGTCCGGAGGATGTTGGATCTCTCCCGTCTCAACGCTCTGGCGGAGAACAGTATTACCGCACAGGAGCAGTTTGATCTGGTGGAAGTGGTCTCTCAGGTTATTATCAGCCTGGAGGGAAAGATTACAGACCGAAATCTGGATATGGATGTTCAGATGCCGGAGGACAAGCTGATGGTGTGGGGTGACCCGGACTCGGTCACTCAGGTCTGCTACAACTTGATAGATAATGCGGCCAAATTTGCCGCCGCTGGGACCAGCATTACACTTCGCATCACAAAGAAGGATGGCAAAGCATATACTTCCATCAGCAATCTGGGTGCTACCATTCCACAGGATGAGCTGCCCCTTCTGTTTGAACGTTTTCATAAGGCGGACTACTCCCGCAGTATGGATCGGGATGGCGTGGGTCTGGGCCTGTATATCGTCAAGACCATTTTGGGCAACCTAAAAGAAAATATTACCGTCACCAGCGAAGATGGTCTGACCACCTTTACCTTTACGCTCACGCTGGCCTGACGAAAGACTGGAGTTATCCTATGACGCAGCAACCGCAAGATCTCTGGCAGGGCGGCCCCTGGGAGCAGCCCTCTCCGCACTATCCAACTCCGCCGGCCGTGGTGATTCCGCCTCGCGCTCCCGATATTTTGCGGCCCAAGCGCCGCCGCCCCAGACGGGCACTGCTGATTTTCCTTCTGGTGTTTGTCCTGCTGCTGGGATTGGCGGTAGGTATGCTTGTCGTGCGCTACCTCTTGCCGCAGACGGGCGGGGGAAACGATCCCCAGATTTCTCAGACTTCTCAATCAGAGGATCCCTTTGGTAAGCTGGAGCGGGCACAAACAGGGACAGGCGTAACTGTGCCGATCAGCCAAGCCTCGGGGCCGGCTCTGACCGCCACAGAGATCTATGAAAAAAATGTAAATTCCATCGTTTCCATTGAAGGCGAAGGAGAAGACAGTTATGGGTCAGGTACCGGGGTGGTCATGACTCAGGACGGCTATATTATTACCAACGCCCACGTCGTGGCGGATATGCGCCGAGTACGAGTGATTTTCTCCGATGACTCTATCTTACCTGCCAGACTGGTGGGGGCTGATGCGGAGGAGGATATCGCGGTTCTCAAAGTGGAGGCAGAGGGACTGATTCCGGCAGAATTCGGCGATTCCGATCAGCTGCGCTGCGGAGATATGGTGGTTGCCATCGGTGACCCATTGGGGTACCGGACCTCTATTACCCAAGGGATCGTATCCGCCCTGAACCGGACCGTAGAGGTGGATGGGATTCTGATGGACCTCATTCAAACCAGTGCCCCCATCAATTTCGGCAATTCCGGCGGCGCACTCATCAATGATCACGGTCAGGTGGTAGGAATCACCACCATCAAGATCGTTTCGGATGATGGTACCGTGGAAGGGCTGGGCTTTGCGATTCCTATGGCCCGGGTCAAGCTGGTGGCCGATCGCCTGATTGCCGGTCGTCCGGCGGCTATGCTGGGCATCACAGTGCTCACACAACCAGAAGAATCTGGCGGACTGAGAGTCTATGAGGTCGTGCAAGACAGTAATGCCTGGCAGGCCGGCGTTCGCGAGGATGATATCCTGCTGAGCGTGAACGGTGTCAGCGTGGATAGCCTCGACCGCTTAAAACAGATTGTAGCCAGTCTGGTTGTGGGAAATGAAGCCACCGTGCGTATTTTACGGGATGGTCAAGAACTGGAGTTTTCCTTTGTTATACAGAGCCGGGAAGCGCTGGGGTAACACCTTCGTCTACCACAGGTCTACCAAATGTCTACCACAAAACCTCCGGAAACCGTTGTCTCTCAACGGTTTCCGGAGGTTTCTTTTTTGATATGGAAAGATTTGTCTACCAAATGTCTACCAAACAAACTTTTTTATTCTATTTTTGCTATTAAATAAGGTTTTGATCTGGAATATGCAACCATTTTTAATATGTAAGGGTCGTTATGCTTTGCGATTTTGGCAAAAAAGTTCGCTTTTTGGCCAATATTTAGGAGAAAACACTCCTTCCTGAATAAAAAAGGAGGAATTTCCAATGAGAAACCTGAAGCGTGCTCTCAGCCTGCTCCTGTCCTCTACCCTGGTTCTGGGTATGCTGGTCATGGGTTCCAGCGCTGCGAGCTACACCGATGTGACTTCCGAAGAGAACGTGGAAGCCATTGAGGTTCTGAAGGCCGTCGGCGTCATGACTGGTGACGAGAACGGTAACTTCAATCCCGACAAGCTGGTTACCCGTGCGGAGATGGCTGTTGTTATGGCCAATCTGCTGGACCTCAAGGTTGAGGACTTTAAGGGCGCCAGCATCCCCTTCACCGATGTGCCCGAGTGGGCTGTGCCCTATGTGGCCGCCTGCTATGCTGACGGCATCACCGCCGGCATCAGCGCCACTCAGTACGGCAGCAATGACAGTGTGACCACTGCTCAGGCCGCCCTGATGATGATGAAGGCTCTGGGTTACTTCCAGAATGCCAGCGATTTTGGTTCTGACTGGCAGGTCGCTACCGTGAAGCAGGGCTCCAAGATCAACCTGTTTGACGGCGTCGAGGCTGGTGCTTCCAGCGCCATGACCCGCAACGACGTGGCTCAGATTGCTCTGAACACCCTGAAGTCCACCATGGTGGAGACCGATGGTACCAACACCACCATCACCACCGGCGATGTCACCATCAACACTGGCGACACCAAGTATGTTGAGGTCACCAACACCAGCAGCAAGTACGCTGCTATCGACAACGCTAAGGACGGCGACAAGTACTATGTCCAGCTGGGTGAGAAGCTGTATGACGGCGACCTGAAGCTGAACAAGGATGCCACCGATGCGTTTGGCCGTCCCGGCAGCAAGTGGACCTATAACAACGACACCGTTGGCACCTATTCCGACGAGGCCAATGCTACCTACACTGCTTCCGTGAAGTCCAAGGAGATCTACTCTGATCTGGGTCTGTCCGAGTCCACCACTGCTTCTGTGATCGTGGATGGCGAGTCTAACGGCACCTTCTCCATTGCCAAGAACTCCACCACCAAGATCGGCGGCAACGGTGTTCTGGTCGAGGCCTTTGTGGATGACGATGATAACGTCACCCTGGTTGAGATCAACACCTATGTGGGCGAGGTCACCTCTGTCTATGAGGATGCTGACGAGCCCTACTCCGTGATCAGCGGTATCAGCGGCAACGGCGGCCAGTACGAGACCACCGCCTTTGAGGAGGACGACATTGTTCTCTACACCTATGCTGACGGCGAGATTCAGTCCGTGGCTCTAGCTGACAAGGTGGGCGGCGCTGAGGTTACTTCTACCAGCAAGAGCGGCAGCACTTACACTGCCCTGAAGGCTGACGGCACCTCTTACGACATGGCCGAAAAGTATGAGCTGGATAGTGATCTGAGCAACTCCATTGCTACTGAGACTAGCTACGATCTGTATCTGGACGCTTACGGCTATGTGATCTATGTTGGTTACTATGAGGCCGCTTCCAGCAACTACGCTTATGTCCTGGATGCTGTTGTTAAGACCGACGACTTTAACAACCAGGAAGATTACTACACTGTTAAGCTGCTGCTGGCTGACGGCACTGTTGTGACTGGTCTGTCTGACGTCGAGAACGACGAGGCTAGCCCCAAATCCAAGTGGGTTACCTACAGCGAGGACGAGGACGGTTATAACCTGACCGTGAAGAACAGCGCTGCCATCGAAGGCAAGAATGTCAAGATTGAGTCTGGTAAGAGCGCTATCACCATCGACAACCAGTCTTACTACACCAATAACAGCACTGTCTATCTGATTTACAACACTACCGATGACGAGTACACTGCCTATACCGGCATGTCCAATGTGCCCAACATCGATGCTACCGGCGTTTGGGGTGCTATGGTTCAGAATTCCTCTACCGGCCGTGTTGAGTACATCTACCTGAAGGTTGCTTCCGACACCATCAGCGGTGCCTCTGATGACGTTATCTACATTGTTGCTTCCTCCAAGAGCGATCTGATCAGCGACGAGCTGGGCGATTACTATGAGTACAACGCCCTGGTAAACGGCGAGATCACCACTCTGAAGGTTAAGGATGGCGTGTCTATCACTGGCGACAAGATTGTCAAGGGCGTTACCACCAACACCAAGGGCCTGGTCACCGCTCTGGGCAGCAACGTCACTGGCCTGCAGGCTCAGGTCACTGGTACTGTGAAGGCCTCCGGCGGCATCATCGGCTTTGGCATTGGCCCCTCTGCTAAGTACTACACTTACGCGGATGATGTGAATGTCTACAAGGTTGAGGATGACGAGCTGACTGCTTCCTCCATCAGCGCCATTAAGACTGATACCAACGATACCGTTTACTACGTGCTGGACGACGATGTTGTCACCGACATCTTCTACACCGTGGTGGATGGCACCAATCAGGCCGCTCAGCTGAACAGCGAGCTGAGCACCGCTATTGCTGAGTTTACTCCCAAGGCTGGCAGCGGTCTGGAGTCCGTGGCCATGTCCGGCAACACCATCACCCTGAATGCCAGCAAGGACATCAACGATTCTGACATTGTGGATGAGATTGGTGCTGATCTGGCTGCTATTGTTGAGAAGATTTCCAATGTGAAGATCGGTGATCTCTACAATGGTAGCGACGTTATGGCTGCCGCTGCTGCTCTGAAGGGCGACATCAACGACAATCAGATTCCTGATGCCGCTGAGAAGGATCAGACTGGCAGCGCCAAGTACACCATCACTCTGACTATGGACGATGACAGCACTGTCATCTACACCGTGGTTGTGAACTGGAATGTGGCTGGCACTGGTGCCGAGGCCTGATTTCTTCTGAAATCCGGTTAATATCTAAGCAAAACAGCGGGACGCTTTCGTGAACTGCACCCCATTTGTTAGACAGTATGATATACTGGATAACAAGTGGGGTGC
>ERZ791803.1344-NODE-1344-length-11659-cov-3.368063_pt1 | contig 11659 bp, 11 predicted proteins | sample MGYA00510307_ERZ791803 | MGnify/ENA primary metagenome ERZ791803 (study PRJEB30046, sample SAMN00791963) | human gut metagenome | study: EMG produced TPA metagenomics assembly of the A metagenome-wide association study of gut microbiota in type 2...
GGATGCTTGGAGGATAAAATTTTCTTTTGTTTATTCATGTTGACATGGGTATATATCTGCGTGGTGGTTATACTGCTATGCCCCAACAAATTCTGGATGTATTTGATATCCACATCCTCTTCCAGCAACAATGTGGCAAAAGTGTGGCGGAAAGTACGCGGAGTGATTTTTTTCCCAATCCCTGTTTCTTCCCGGCATCGCTTGATTAACAGCCTGACGGATTGTGAGGACAGCCTGTTTCCTAACCTATTTATAAAAAACATTCGGAAGGAGCAAACAGATGTTGATATTGCCTGAGTATTTTTAACACCTCCACCGAACAAATCTGTATGATCCGTTCCTTGCTGCCTTTTCCAAAAACTTTAATAGTTGCCTGCTTTAAGTCAACGGCATCACATGACAACTCGCACAATTCGGAAACGCGTATACCGGTGGCAAATAAAAGTTCTACAACCGCAATATCCCTTGTCTGTGCCTTATAGGCATAATCGCCCGTATCAGGATTATCCGCCCTTAATTTGTAAAGATATTTAAGTATCTCTTTCACCTCATTGCACGTCATTATCATCGGAAGAACATAAGGCTCTTTAAAGTGAATACTCAATTTTCTGAAAGGGTTCAGAAAGTCATCGTGCTCAAAATCATAGTAGTTAAACAGAGCCTTCAGGGATGCCAGTTTTCTCTTCACCGTTTTAGGCTTGTAAGTCGATATATGTTGCAGGTACGTTTTCAGCATATCTTTTGACACCTGCTCAAATACAACCGAAGGATACAACTCATGAATATACCTTTTAAACATATACAAGTCAGAACGATAAGCATAAATTGTCTTTTCATTCAAGTTCTTTTCATATTGACAATGGAAAAGAAAATCTGAAATAACCTGGTCTACAGCTGTCTTCCGGCAATAACTCATATCCGATTTCATCATAATTTTATGGATTATAGTTTTTCCTGCGAAGAAACTACATTTCAAATTCAATTACCTATAAATGAATATCAGAAACCAAGTAAACCAACATCAATATTTAGACAATGATACGTAAAGCTATGTTGAAGAAGTGTAATGAAATCTGAAACATAAAGCTCTTAAACTTGATTCTCTGATGGTTATCACCTCACGAAGATTACATTATTGAATCCTTTGTTTTCTAATTTTTTATCTCTATATTTGCAATAGTACTCCAAAAACATGAAATTTTATGTTGTATCAAAAACTCTCTATAGACAATTTCTTGTGTTTCGACCATTTCGATATACAGTTTGCACCTAGTGTGTCCATTATTATCGGACGCAATGGTGCTGGAAAGACCACACTCATTAGAGCTATGGTTTACTCGCTTTATTTTATGTTTACGAATGACCGTTCAATGGGGGATGACTTTTTGTCGGCAGGAAATCCTGATTTAAAAATGAAATCCATCAAATATGATGAATTTCATAGAAGAAAAGATTCAGAGGATGTAACTGCTGATGCCAATTTTCATGGACAAATAACTTTTCAAGGAGAAAATATAGAATGGGATATGTATCGCCGTTCAACTAGTGGATCTTCACTTAATCCATCACGCTATAGGCCTGCTTATCAACATCTGATGCAATTGTATAGGAAATACGATGAATTGCCATTACTCGCATATTTTTCGGATTCTTTTCCGCATACACTCACAAATATATCCTCCTTTGCCAAGCAACAAATGGCTGCAAATGGAAAAACATTACGCAACTTTGGCTATTACCAATGGGATAATGAAACAGCATGTGTGGAAATATGGCAACGACGACTATTAAATTCAATGGCTAAACTAAAACAGCTAGATGATGATACAGACACATTCACACGTAATGAAGTTGCATTTGTTACTAAAAAGTTGACGCAGTTTTCTCTAGTACTTAATCGTGATATATGCGATACTACTTTTGAGATAGATCGCCTTTTCTATTTATTTGATGAAGAACAAAAACCAGAACTGTGGCTTCGTTTAAAATCAGAAAAGGAAATCAAATTTGACAGACTTCCAGCCGGATATAAACGGTTATATTCCATTGTCTTAGATCTGGCATACCGGGCTTATTTGTTAAACAGGCGAGTAGATGTAGAACCTACAGGATTAGTTATGATAGACGAAATTGATTTGCACTTACACCCTTCGTTAGAAACAGAAATTGTAAAACGGTTTACACAGACATTCCCAAAATTACAATTCATAATGACTTCCCACTCTCCATTAATAGTAAGCAACTTGTCAGCGGACGAGAAACAAAATAAAATATTCAGACTTGTAGCTGGAGAGAAGCAACCGCATGAATTGCCAGACCTTTTTGGTATTGATTACGATGATGTATTACTGGATTGGATGGGAGGAGCTCCTAGAAACGAGGAGATGGAATTTCTACAAATGGCAATAAAAAGAGCTATGCAAATGGAAAATACACAACTACTCAACATGAGACGCAAGGAATTAGAAAAAATGTTGGGAGAAAAAAAAGCATTGCAATTAATCAATAAATGGAAGGAAGAATAACCTCGCATCATTAGATATATGTTTTGGATTGATAAGCATAATAAAGGAAGGCGGCGTAAAGGTCATCAAATTGTAAATCGTTTCCTATGTGAATCGTGGAATGAACAAGATGGACAATATGTAAATTGTACTTATGCTTCATTTAAGAGAAATCATAAAATGGAGAAATTGCTTTACAGGGAACAGAATGGATTCTGCTGTTATTGCATGAGGCATATGGAAGTAAATCAACACATTTCCTTAGAACATGTGATGCCTCATAACTCTGTAACCAAACAAAACAAGATAGATTTTAAGAAGATTAATTATTATAAACGGTTTAATAAGAATTTTAAACAAAATGTCGTTTACAAACATCTAAACGGTACAAGGCGAAAATGGCGCAGCGGACCACCATATCCTCATTTTTGCGCTTATGAAAACCTAGTATTGTCATGCGATGGTAGTCTTTTCATTGATGAAGACAAGGAGAAAAAATTATATCCTTCTAAAATGCATTTATGCTGTAATGAGCATAGAGGAAATAAATTGATTGTCCCATTATTTTTCATTCCTAATATAAACGATTTAATTATATACAATAAAAATGGAACTATTGGCATATCGAAAATAGTCAAGTCCTCCCAGCGTCAGATTGAATTATCTAATACTATTGAGGACTTAGCATTGGAGCATGAGCGCTTGAGAATCATTCGGCAAGCTTGGTATCATATAGCTACAAGTCGCATATATAATATAGAAGAAGTAAAGGCTGCTATTAGTGATGAACCTTTACGGCAAAATATTATGATGGATAGTGGCATTCCTCTTGATATCGTAAATCGGATTAAACATCCTATATACTGGTCCTTACTGTGTGAATATTTTTGGTTCTATAAACACTTCACACCATAAATATAAATATGCAATTTCCTCTCAAGATTCCTTTAAGGGGTATAGATGTAATCTTGATGGGTACAAAATTACTAATTCTAAGCTATGATATCAATCAATAATAAACAGTTGGACGGACTCTGTTATGACTTTGAATATCAAGTAACAGACAAGGATGAGTTAGCAAATAAAATTTGCCAACTCATCCTTGGAAATTGTGGTCATGTATCAAAAGTTATTAATGGATTAGCTTCAAATCCAAGAGAGGTGGACAAGAAAGCTGTTGATTTTTTGATTAAAGAGTTAGAAAAGAGAAATGTAACCAAAGAAGATATGTATAAGATTGATGGATGGTTATTTCAAATGATCTCTTGGTTACAATTAGCCAACCAGAATAAAGGTAATATTTTTTTTCAACAATCACCTCATTCACAGCCTTCCATGCACGGATTTGATGGTTTTGCTATAAAACTCACACCTGATAATATGATAGAGCGAATTGTGATAACAGAGGATAAATGTACAAATGATGCTCGCACAACAATTCGAGATAAAGTATGGCCAGAGTTTTCTGAAATGGAGAATGGAGTGAAAAATAATGCAATCTTCCAGCAAACAGAAGCGCTGATTGGGCATAGGTTAGGAGAACAATTTGAACACATTCAAAATGATATTGTAAATGAAAAATATCGTCAGTATCACGTCAGCATAACCCGTCAGAAAATTCACAATTCTGATGAAGGACGGAAAAGACTGTTCAAAGATTATGATACAGTAATTTCAGGAGGCGATGTTCACAGAAGATCGGCAGCAACAATCTGCTTAGATGACAAGGAACGGGAGTGGATGAGCGATTTGCAACAGAGAGTTTTAGCGAAACTGAAATCATACATCTAACACTATGTACAATTTCGTAACTGAAGAATTGATAAAAAAAATTCCTCATGTGGAAGGCTTTACTGAAGAGTTACTACCCGTAACTCTAACAAAGATTTATGCTCAAATAATTAGCCTTAGCGCAAAATATGAGGATGGTGAGCCTTTTGATTTGGAAGTGCTTAAAAGTGATGGGAAAAAACTTAATATACTATCTAACACCCTAGAACTGTATCTTTTTGCAAATTCCCAGACTGATAAACGAAAATCAATGGCTTTTGTTGCAGCAACTGCCCGAAAACTCTTGTTCAAAATAAAAGAAGTACACGAGGATGAGGTATTGGATTTGAATTATATTCCATCCGACCTTTATGCATCTCTCTTATATGTTATAAGTGGTAATTTTGCTGATGCACAAGAGGTTGCGGAGGGTTTCTGTGTACGCAGAGAGGCTGACCAATATGTGAAGAAATTATATAACTCTATCAAACTTCTGGTGAGCGGCAATTTACATGAACTACAAAGTTTGACGATCAATGAACCAAAGGAATATAATGATTTACAACAATATACGGAATGGCTACTTTGGAAAGAACTAGTGACGGGAATAAAGCAGTTTTCAATTTCGCTATTGGGTAAAAAAGCGTATACAATCAATTCTTTTTTAAAAGTCAGAGAACTGTCTGTTTATGAGGATAAGCTCATTGCTCTCAGAGACGTATATGTGGCTCCATATATATTGTCAACTCTGTTTATACTATCGTGTGAGGAGATGTGGAGTCATGCTGTGATTAATGTATCTACTCCCATAGGAGTGAAAAAGAAAAGTTGGCAAGAGGCATTAAAAAAGCAAGCGGTAGTAAGACCTTTTTTATGGGAGAACCATTTGGATGCAATCAGTAAGGGGATATTGAATGTTGGTGTGTCGTCAGTGATTACTTACCCTACAGGTGCAGGAAAAACAACTCTTTCTGAATTGAAAATAGCCTCTTGTTTGCTGGCAGATAAGCGGGTTATATATCTTGTTCCTACTCATGCATTAGAAAATCAAGTTAACAACAGTTTGAATAAGTTGACTGAAAGAATGAATATGTCAATTCGGAATAGAGATGCAGAGTTCTCTTGGTTTGAAGAGGAGGAGGAAGATAGTACTATAATGGTGATGACACCTGAGCGTTGTCTTGCGTTATTACGCCTGAACCCAGAAAAATTGAATAATGTGGGATTGGTTGTTTTTGATGAGTTTCATTTGGTTAATGGCAATTTTGATGACAAACGTGCGAATGATGCTATGACGCTTGTTGTGGAACTGCTCGACATTATACCTAAAGCAGATTATTTTTTCGTTTCTGCAATGGTACGGAATGGAGCTGATGTGGCTGGTTGGATTAAGTCGGTGACTGGTCGCGAGTGTGTGTTACTTGACAACCCATGGAAGCCTACTTGTCAGTTGCAGGGATGCTTGGTCTATAATGAGGAAGAAATCAATAGATTAAGGAAAATTATTACTGTATCAAAGAGTAAAAATAAGAGTAAAAATCCGACAGTAGCACTACAAAGAATGCTGAAGGTAAATCCCCACTGCATATTCAGTTTGAAATCAACATGGGATGATGTAAACAAAGCAAATTATTGCTTGGTGGAGTTAACAGGCAGAGATATTCATCTGAAGGCAAATAGTGAGTGGAAACTTTCAGCAAACTACAACTATGTGGCTGCAGAGGTGGCAAGTCGTTATGCAGCTATTCATTACAAGACAATAATCTTTGCGACCAAACCTGTTGATGCCAATTCAATACGTAACCATATAAATGAACTTTTGAAAGGGAAAAATGTTGACTGGATAAAGCGCTACGAAAGTGAAAAGTATAATGCTATAACAATGGAATTAGGCGGTGAAAAGTATTCGTATCTTTTTGAATCAAATTCAGCTACTGTACATCATGGTAATCTGTTGCCAGAAGAGCGTATTATCTCGGAGCATTATTTCAAAAGCAAGGACGGCGTGAATGTGTTGGTGGCTACACCTACCTTGGCTCAAGGTATCAATTTACCAGCTGATATAGTTCTCATTGCTGGCGACAAAAGATTTGATGGAAATAGCATGGAGCAAATCAAGGCTCACGAGATATTGAATGCAGCAGGAAGGGCTGGTCGAGCAGGTTTCCGTTCGCACGGAACGGCTATTCTGATACCATCCATCATTGCGACCTATCTGGATAATGTGGTAAAAGGTAATTGGATGACGGTGCGTGATGAGATTTTTTCTAAAGGCGATCGCTGTCTAGATATAAAGGATCCTCTTGCAGATTACTTTAATGCCGAGATAAATGTGGATAGTGATTTAATATTGAATCATTTTAAGTCAGATGTGGCTGATGTGAAACGTAAGTATGGAAAGACATTCTATGCATATCAAATGAGCGTGAAAGGTAGGGCAACAGAGTTTAATACCCATTTGGATGCTATGGTTGGCAATTGGGTAGAAAATGTAGAGCAGCCCAAGTGGCTGTCTGTGTTGTCTGCAAAGACCAGTGTTGATCAGGATTTGTTAATGGTATTCTATGAATCCATCAACGTGCCCTTCATAGCTAACCTGGACAGTCAAAATGTTCTGTATATACTAGGACATTTGCTGTCTGTGATGAAAGAAAATATGGAATTGATGGATAAATTCTTTTCAAGTTCGATAAATGCTGAAAATGCTAGAAAATTTGTACTCTCTAAAGATATTAACATTTGGACGGAAAGTGGAATCAAAAAGTTCTTTACGCTTGTTGAAATGTACGTAAAAGGTCTGTCTTTATTGGAGATTGAACAGACCATGGAATGCAAACAAGATAAAAAGCTGTTACATGCGAGACAATTTGTACTCAAAATTATTCCAGATGTAAGTTATACTTGCGGTGCTTTTGTTCAGGTGCTTATAGAAAAACTGAATTTACATGAAGAAAACTCCGATTTACCTACTGATATAAAAGTTTTTGCCTCATGTATCAAAGAAGGAGTGTTAACCTATGAAATGCTCAAAGAGAAATATAATAAAAAGTATATGAGAGTAGAATGTCATTATAAATGTCGGAAAACAAAAACATAGAAGTGATTTAGAGCCCGTTTAAATTTTCTTCAATAATAATTTAAACAGGCTCTAAAATGATAAAAAAGCTATTTATATTTGCAGAAATCGAACTTTTTACCTACCTTTGTATCGTCAAAAAGATAATGATTGTCGAATTGATAAAGAAAAGCGATGAATTTAGTGTAAAGCTAATTCGATGGTTTTTATAAGATATAAAGCAAAAAGAGGATGTAAATCAAGGAATTAGAATAAGTCTAATCAAAAGGTTCGATTCCTGGTGGCACCACTTTTAGAGAAAGCAAAAAGAAGTAAACTCCTGATATTCAGTGAATATCGGGAGTTTATTATTTTCACCCGCTACGCAAAAAACAGCAAATTTCAACCTACTTCGGTGGAGCAAAAGGTGGAGCAAATAAGGAGATAATACATCTCCACCTTTTGTCTTTGTTTGACTCTGTTTGTCAGCATGTTACATAGCGAAACTCTCTCCACTTTTCCATAATTTTGTATCACTTAAAACAAGTAGAAAAATGATGGAAAGAAATTCATTTAGTGTTTTGTTTTTCCTAAAGAAAACAAAACTATTGAAGAATGGTGAAGCCTCTGTATGTATGAGAATTACGGTTAATAATGCTCGTTCTGAAACGAATATCCGTAAAAGCATTACCCCTTCTCTATGGAATCAGGCGAAAGAATGTTCTCGTGGTAAAAACCGCAAATCAAACGACCTGAACAAGTTTATCGAAGAAGCCCGAATCAAGTTGTATAATATACATGCAGAGCTGAAAAAGGAAAGTTTACCTATAACAGCTACCATTCTTCGGGATAAATTCTTTAACTTGGAAGAAAAAGAAGAACCTAAAACACTTATAGCTACTTTTCAAGAGCATAACGACCAATGTCGCCAGTTGGTGGGTAAAGACTTCGCTTTGGTTACTGTACGTCGTTATGAAAGCTGTAAACGCTATTTAGCTGAACTTATTAAAATCAAGTACGACAAAGACGATTTACCGCTCAAAGATATAAACGGAGAGTTTATTCGGGCTTTTGATTTTTACCTGAAAACAGAAAAGGAATGTGCTCAAAATACCGTTATCCGTTATATGAAATGCCTGAAAAAGATTGCTAATCTATCTCTTGCCAATGAGTGGATAAACAAAGACCCTTTTACTGGTATCAAGTTCCATGAAAAGGAAGTCAATCGGGAGTTCTTGACTTGGGATGAATTGCAAATCATAACAAATAAGAAATTTGATTTACCTCGTATTGATTTAGTACGTGATATTTTCATTTTTGGATGCTATACGGGCTTGTCATTTATAGATATTAAGCAACTAACGGCTGAACATATCGTAAAAGACAGAGAAGGTAACTTTTGGATTCGCAAGGCTCGGCAGAAGACAAAGAATATGTGTAATATTCCGCTACTGGATATTCCTTTGGCTATTATTGAGAAGTATAAGGATAATTCAAAGTGTCAAAAACAGAATGTTTTACTGCCTGTCCCTTGCAATCAAAAAATGAATAGTTATCTGAAAGAAATCAGCGATTTGTGCGGAATTCATAAGGAAATTTCCACGCACGTTTCCCGCCACAGCTATGCCACTTCTGTGTGCTTAGCCAATGGTGTTAGCATTGAGAATGTCGCAAAAATGTTAGGACATTCCAATATCAACATGACAAAACGATACGCACGTGTATTAGACCAAAGCATTCTAAATGATATGCAGAAAGTAGGTAATAATTTGTTTGTATCAGATATTTAAGAATAAAAATAATGATGTGAAATAGTCCTGATTGAGAGCTATAATACTCAATCAGGATTTTTCATTTATATACAAATGTGGGCTTCCACCCATTTAATAACATCCGATTACTTATACAGAATCTTCCCTTTAATCTGAATAAACGGTATGCAGTGGACTGAATTGGCAGCCGATGTCCGTGACGCTCACTCCAACCAACATATTTTTCCTTTTTTTCTCTGATAAACATCCTATATATGGAAAGAATAAATAAGGCAACACTTTTTGTAAATTTACTCTTTTTCGGGACGAAAAAGGAAGAAATTTACAAAAACCGCTTGCGGCTCGGTGTTGCCGTTTTATTCTTGAAATATAACTTTGTGTTCAGATAAAGAAAGGATTAATTAAGATTATTCCATTGGCGAATAAGATATTAGATTGGTTGCTGCTATTGCGTAATTCTCGTCATTTATGGAATAAAAGCCTAATTTATTGGCAAATGCACTACTTTTGATGTTGGCGCACTCAATGCCAATATAATTGAAACTATATTTTCGGGCTACTTCGGTCAAGAACCTAAGAAAGTGTGTTCCGTGCCCTATCCGTTCTTTACTAAAACCTAATCGGGCGATAATCAGACAATCGGGTGGAAATCGACTTTCTACTCTCCTGATACGCAAATATAAATCTATCCGGCTGTTTCTCCGGGTGGCGATAATATTATCTACCGTTAGGTAAACGAGCGGTTTACTATACTTGAAACGTTCCATCAGGTAGCGGTCTATATCGTTTCTTAGTTCCTCATATTCAATCATCTTCTTATCCCTTTCTTCCTTTTCTTCTTGCGCTTCTGTGCCTGTAAGTTTTCTGCCAATGTTGCATCATAATTGTTGCCATCTCCCAGTGAAAAGATAGATAACAGAGAATCACCGCTTCTATTATCCCCCTGATTAAAAGCGTGTTTATTGTTTTGCTTGCTATCAATATTGCAAGGAATCATATTTTCTCTTTCACTGGATTGGAATACTTCTTTTTTCTTTTCGCCAGTAAAGTTCTGCTCCTGTACTTCAATCTGTTCGGAGATAGAACCGCTCTTCATCGTGTTGAGATAATCAAAAGATTCTGTTTGTTGTCGGTTGTAACCGAATATCTTATCAAATCCCTGTTCTGCTTGTTGGAAGAGGTTCACACGGTCAAACCCACCTTTGATTACTCCGTTCTTGGTATTCTTATGGTTGGTTAGCGGAGATAGCTTCTTTTTATTAGCTTGGTCTTTCCGGCTCACAATCAAATGGCAGTGCATATTCAGTTCGTTATCGGAACGGCTACGGTCAAAATGTATCTTCCCGTAAAACTTTATATCCGCTTCGGATAGTCCTTTGTTGAAGTTTTTGGCGTATTCAGGAATAAAGACTTCCCGAATATACCGTTTCATTGCTTCGGCTTTCTCCTGCTCGGTGTTTCCCATTGCCCGAAGTTCGCTTTCCGATGGGCTGACATGGATAGCGAAAAACTTTGCATCCGTTTTCAGCAGTTGCCCGATATTAGTATCTATATCCTTAATAACCTTTGATTTGTAGATATTATCATCCGTCAGGTTGAAAAAGCCATCGGTATAGATTCCTTTCTCCATACGTTCCAAATCTTCATGTTCCATGTATGAAGTTAATTGGCGGCTACTTCCTGCATTGTTGTATGTTCCGTTTGATGATGGGGCAAAATCTATGTGCATGGCTTTATGTGTTTATCAGATTGATAATCTCTGCCTTTAGGTTCTCTTTCCGTTTACTATCCATTACTCCACAAGCTGATAACTCGGAATAGAGTTGTATTAGATTTAGTAGCTTCTTATAATCTCGTTGGTGTATCTGATAGAGTGCGTTTAGTTGCTTCCCTTGCTGGTTGATTACGTCAGCGTGCTTGCTAAACTGTTCACTTACTTTTTGCAATACGGCTGTTTGTTTTCCCTGACTGGTTTTCAGCCACGAAAGAATAAGTGTTTCTAATGTTTTGCCAATGGTATCAAACCGAACCGCAATAGAATTGGCGGTTCGTATCATCGGATTTAGTTGTTCTTCCTCGTAGTGTCGAATGAAACGAATTATATCGTCTTGTCGTTTGTTAATCTTCGCCATTTCCGATTTTACGGATTCCGGTGCTTCCGATGGGTTGATACACGCTTTATCAATATAGACAAATGCCAACCTGACTATTTCCCCTTTTTTCAGTGAATAGCGTTTACAGAGCTTATCTATTAACTTACTCGTTTGTCGGTCTATTCCGATGGTGGTAAGTGTGGATATATTATTGGTCTTATCCATGATTATAACTTTTTTATAAGAGAAATGAGATTCATTTAGTTGATTATAAGTGAAATACATTTTTGACTTATAATCACTGTTATAAACGGTTACGAATGTAACCTCTTAAAGCCGAAGGCTTTGCCCCGCAGGGCAAGAGGGAAGAACAGGACAAAGTCCAGTTCCCTCTTGCTTCATTTAGCGAAACGAGCCAAGCCACAAGGCGAGGCGGTTTCTGCTAAATGGGGAGCGGTGGCACAT
>ERZ791803.1347-NODE-1347-length-11642-cov-2.724174_pt1 | contig 11642 bp, 8 predicted proteins | sample MGYA00510307_ERZ791803 | MGnify/ENA primary metagenome ERZ791803 (study PRJEB30046, sample SAMN00791963) | human gut metagenome | study: EMG produced TPA metagenomics assembly of the A metagenome-wide association study of gut microbiota in type 2...
GCCTCCGGGTATGGTATAATTTTTAAAAGTGCTCTCAGGGCACAAAGCGGTAGCCCAGTCCCCGCACCGTGCGGATGTGGACGGGATGCTGGCGGTCGGGCTCGATCTTGCCCCGCAGGCGGTTGATGTAGACCATGATGGCGTTGTCGTCCACCGCCACCGCCGTGCCCCACACCCGCTCGTAGAGCATGTCCTTGGTGAATACCTGGTTGGGGTGCTGGAGGAACAAAAGCAGCAGGGCGCCCTCCCGGGAGGACAGGTCCAATACCTCCTCCCCTTTGAAAAAGCGCATGGTGGCGCCGTCATAGCGGAAGGGGCCGCAGCGCAGCTGCTGGGAAGCAGCAGAGGAAAATTCCCGGCTGCGCCGCAGCAGAGCCTTCACCTTGGCTCCCAGTACCACCGGGCGGAAGGGCTTTGTGACATAGTCGTCTGCCCCCAGGGACAGGCCGTAGAGGGAGTCGTAGTCCTCGTTGCGGCCGCTGATGATGATGACCGGGGTCTTGATCCCCCGCTCCCGCAGCCGGCGCAGCACCTCAAAGCCCTCCATGTCCCCAGATTTACGTCCAGCAGAATGATGTCAAAGGTGCGCGTCTCCAGGGCCTGGAGAGCCTGTTCCCCGCTGCCTACCGCCTGGGAGTCCATGTCGTTGCTGCGCATCACCTTTTCCAGCAGTTTGCAGATGGCCGGGTCGTCGTCCACAATGAGCACCTGATCCGCCATGTCCTGTCCCCCTTCCAGGCACCTGAGCAAACTGCACAAACGCCCTGTGATTTTTTCTGGAATTATTATAATATCAGGGGGGAAACAAGTCAATTCCCTGGAGAAAGGAAGCCGCTATGAGAGAGAAGAAGCGCAGCCGTCCGGAGATGCGGCCGGTGATGCTGGGTACCGCGGTGGTACTGGTGCTGTTTCTGGCCGGACTGCTGTATCTGGGCGTGGCCACCTGGCTGCAATACAAAAACAGCATCATCGACAAGCAGAAGGAGCAGATGCTGCTTACCACCCAGGCCATCAGTGAAAACCTGGAGCAGTATATCCAGGAGGCCCAGGCGGATTTGGAGAGCCTCTCCCTTGCGGCGGAGAAGCTGGATGACCCCGACCTGGCCGCGGGAGCCAGAGAGCAGCTGAAGACCTATGCGGACAGCCATGAGGGAGCAGTATATGATGTGGTAGTGCTGGGGAAGGATGGCCAGATCACCTTCCGCATCCGGGACAGCCAGGTAGCCCAGGTGTTTGGTTCCACCACCCAGGAGGGCCAGCAGGTGGCCCAGGTGCAGATGGAGGATAAAACGTTGTGCCTGATGCTGGGAGGCCAGCTGTCCCAGGGCGGTCGGCTGTGCCTGCTGATCGACCTGGGGAATTACTATGAAAAGCAGATCGCCCAGCTCCATGTGGGCACCAACGGCTATGTGCTGGTGAAAAACTCCGACGGTGTGATCCTCATGCACCCGGAGGACAGCCAGCTGGGCATCAATGTCATCTCCGGCCGGGAGGAGCTCTACCCCGGTGTGGACCTCACCAGCCTCAACCAGCTGGTGGAAGCCCAGAACCAGGGGGGGCAGGGAGTCATGGAGTACGAGTCCTACTGGTGGATGGACCCCGACCTGCCCATGGTGCGCAAGGTGGCCGCCTGGTCGCCGGTGCATGTGGGGGACGACTTCCTGGTGGTCAGCGCGGTGATGGATTACAGCGACATGTACGCCCCGGTGGCCCAGGGCTTTATCCGCCTGGCCCTGGTGTTTTTGGCTTTGACGGTGTGCGTCACCGCCATGGTCCTCTATTTGGGCAAGCTGATGCTGGACCGGCAGCGCAGCCAAGCGGAGATTTCCGACCTGCGGGAGATCAATCAGGCCTTGGAGGAGCTGCACCGCAGCGAACAGGCCATTGCTCACCAGCAGCGCCTTCAAATCATGGGCACCATGACCGGAGGAATCGCCCATGAGTTCAACAACCTGCTCACTCCTATTCTGGGCCACGCGGAGCTGATGCTATTGGACCTGCCCGAGGACTCCGAGCTCTACGACAGCGCCCAGGAGATCGCCCAGGCTGCCGGACACTGTAAGGAGATCATCCAGCAGCTGTCCGCCCTGAGCCGAAAGAATGTGGAGACTGTCTACAAGCGCCTGGACGCCGGAGAGGCCTTTGGCCGGGTGATGAAGATGGTGCGCTCCATCTGTCCGGACAACGTGGAGCTGGACATCGACCTGGACTTTGGCGGGGCGGCGTTCCTGGGCAATGAGACCCAGCTGAGCCAGGTGGTGCTCAATATGGCGGTCAACGCTGTCCATGCCATTGGACAAAAAGAGGGACATATCGCCATCACCGGACGGGCCTTGGGCAAGGAGGAACTGGAGGAGCGGGGCCTGACACCCCCCTCCCGGCTGTGGGAGCGGTATCTGTGCCTGGATATCCGGGACGACGGCTGCGGCATGAGCAGCGCCACCCTCGCCCAGATCTTCGACCCCTTCTTTACCACAAAAAAAGCGGGACAGGGCACCGGACTGGGGCTGTCTCTGGCTGACCAGATCATCCGCTCCCACAAGGGCAGTATCACCGCTGAGAGCCAGGTGGGCCAGGGCAGCGTCTTCCACATCCTGCTGCCGGTGGCCCAGGCGGAGAGCGTCCCCTCCCCCGCTCTGGACGGGGAGCAGCCCACCATCCTGCTGGTGGGGAGCAGCGCCAAGGTGCTCCAAATGCTCTCCGACAGTTTTCGGGGCATGGATGTTCCGGTGGAAACGGCCCGGGACTGGGACGAGGCCGCCGCTGTGCTGGAGCGGGGCGCAGTAGACGTGCTGGCGGCAGACGGCGGCCTGGAGGAGGAGCGGGCTCTGGACTTCTGCCTGTCTTTCCAGGGCAAGTACCCCCGGCTGATGAAGCTCCTGCTGGTGGAGCGTCCCACCCGGGAGGTGCTGGAGGCCAAAACCCGGGGACTCATTCAGGGCTGGCTGGAAAAGCCGGTGTCGGCGCAGGCCATTCTGGAGGAGGCACACCGGCTCCTGGGGGAGCAGGCAGCCGGCTCAACCACACTTTAAAAGATGTTTTTATGGGCTGGGGACCTCCCCAGCCCATTTTTTGACCCTTTCTTAACAAACTGTAAGGCCAGCCTTACAGGACTGTAAGCGGAATGCGTGGATGGTGTAAGCTTTCCTCCCTATAATAAAAATCACCAAAACCAAGCGGGAAAAGAAAGAAAAATGAGGAGGAAGTTACAATGAATGAAACCATGCTGGCGCTGTTGGGCTTTGCTACCGTCATCGCCATCATCGTCCTGCTGCTGCGGAATGTCACCGTACCGGCTCTGGCCTTTGTAGGCGTATCCACCGTGACTACCGCGATTCTGGTACTTACCGGAACCTTTACCATCAAAGAGATGGGCGACTTTATTGCCGCAGGCGTCGCTGACGTCCACTCCACGGCCGCCCTGTTCATCTTCTCGGTGCTGTTTTTCGGCATCATGAATGATGTGGGCCTGTTTGACCGGATCATCAATGCCCTGATGAAGAAGGTAGGCACCAATGTGGTAGGCGTGGCCGTGATGACCTGCATCATCGCCATGATCGGCCACCTGGACGGCGGCGGAGCCTCCACCTTCCTGATCACCATCCCCGCCATGCTTCCCGTGTACAAGCGGCTGAAGATGCGCCCCACCACCCTGCTGCTCATCTGCGTGACCGCCATGGGCGTGATGAACCTGCTGCCCTGGGGCGGCCCCACCATGCGCTCCGCCTCCGTGCTGGGCATTGAGGCCAATGACCTGTGGATCCAGCTGATGCCCATGCAGGCGGTTGGTATCGTCATCGCTCTTGTGACCGCTTTTGTCTGGGGCAACATTGAAAAGCGCCGGGGCGCCGGTGTCAACAGCACTCTGGTCATTGACTACGGCGACAGCGACGATACCGGCGTCAGCCAGGAGCAGAAAAACGAGCTGGCCCGTCCCCAGTTCTTCTGGGTCAACCTGATTCTGACCCTGGTGGTCATTCTGGCCCTGGTGTTTGTCAAGATCCCCTCCTACTGCACCTTTATGATCGGCTGCGTCATCGCTCTGTTTGTCAACTACCCCGGCGCCAAGATGCAGAATAAGATCATCAAGTCCCACTCTTCCGCCGGTCTGATGATGGCCTCCACCATTCTGGCCGCCGGCGTGTTCCTGGGCGTGCTGGAGCAGAGCGGCATCATGAACCACATGGCCAATGTGCTGGCCTCTTTCATCCCCACTTCCATGGGCCGCTTCCTGCCCATCATCATCGGCGTGCTGTCCGTGCCCCTCACCCTGCTGTTCTGCACCGACTCCTACTTCTACGGCCTGCTGCCCGTGCTCATCAGCGTGGGCGATGCCTTCGGTGTGGATCCCGCTCATACTGCCATCGCCATGGTGGTCTGCCGCAACTGCGCCACCTTCATCAGCCCCGTGGTGCCTGCCACCTTCCTGGGTGTCGGCCTGGCTGGTGTGGAGATCAAGGACCACATCAAAAACAGCTTCTTCTGGATCTGGGGCGTGAGCATCTGCTGCCTCATCTCCGGTCTCCTTTTGGGCGTTATCGTCCTGTAATCCCAGTCCCCCCTACATCGGAACACCGTCTCCGTCCGGAGGCGGTGTTCCCATATATCCATAGAAAGGAGCCTTTCCATGCTCAGTGAAATTTTAAACTTTAACCGGGAATTTGTGGCCCGAAAGGACTACCTCCCCTACCAGACCACCAAATATCCCGACCGGAAGCTGGCCATCCTCACCTGTATGGATACCCGACTCACCCACCTGCTGCCTGCTGCCCTGGGGCTGAGAAACGGGGAGGTCAAGATGATCAAAAATGCCGGGGGCGTGGTGCTGGCGCCCTACGGCGGCGTGGTGCGCAGCCTGTTGGTGGCGGTGCTGGAGCTGGGCGTGGAGGAGATCCTGGTGATCGGCCACACCGACTGCGGCGTGTGCGGCATGCGCCCCGAGGTGATCCGGCAGCACCTGCTGGCCCGGGGTATTGCGCCGGAGATTCTCTCGGAAATCGATGAGGCGGGAGAGGTAGATCTGGACGCCTGGTTTACGGGTTTTTCCGGAGAGGAGCAGGCGGTACGGGACAGTGTGGCGATGCTCCGAGCCCATCCCCTCATGCCTCGGGATGTGGCCATCCACGGCCTGATCATCGATTCGTCCACGGGCGCGCTGCGGGTGCTGGAAATTCTGGATGAATTTTCTTTAAAATCCACTTGGTTTATTCCGGCCAACATTGTGATGGAGCATCCGGGCCTGGTGGAGACCATACTGGACCGGGGGCATGAGATCGGCCACCACGGGCTGGACCACACCGGGGAGTACGGAGCGACCTTCCAGGAGCAGAGAGAGCGCATTGAGCGCTGTCAGGAGATATTTGAGAAATATACCGGGCGGCGGGCCCTGGGCTTTAGGCCCACAGGGGCGCTGCTGCCGGAAACGGAGCGGTGGATCTATTCGGAGGGCGGGTTTGTGTACTCCAGCGCCGGGATCAGCGGCGAGGCCTGCGGCTGGTACGAGGTGGAGGGGGAACCCACCAAGGCGGTAAATATCCCCTGCCGGGACGAGCAGATGGACGACTACGTGCAGACGGTGTTCCACTCCTACCCGGCGGTGCTGGTGGGAATGCCCCGCATCGCGCCCTACGAGAACGCGTATTCCAACTGGGTCCGCGAGGTGGAGGGTATGGTGCGTATGGGGAATTCCGGTTCCACGGCGTTCCACCCACAGATCGCGGGTACGCCGGGGAGAGCGGTGATATTTAGAAGCTTCTGCGAATATCTGGCGTCCAACCGGGACATTTGGTGCGCCACCTGCCTGGAGATAGCGGATTATTATAAAGCGGCAATGGAGGGGAATGACGATGCTCATTGAAAAGACGGCGTGGCCGTCCAATAAAACATGCGCGGCCATGATCAGCGTGAATCTGGACGCCGAGTTTTTCGGCAAAATTTATTATCCGGACGTCAACGTGGACGAGGGCGATATCCTGCGCCTGGGCCGCACCGGCATCCGTTTTGGACTGCCGAAGCTTTTGGAGGTGCTGGACCGCTTTGAGGTGAAGGCAACCTTCTTTATACCGGGAGCCGTGGTGAAGCGTTACCCGGAGGCGGTGGCCTCCATCGTGGAGCGCGGGCATGAGATCGGCTGCCACGGAAACAACCATGAAATTCTGGCCCACATGACCGCAGAGGAGCAGCGGGCGGCGCTGACGGAGGCGAGGGATCTTCTGACAAAGGCGGCGGGTAAGGCGCCTGCGGGATTTCGGATGCCGGAGGGAGAGATCAGCGAGGAGACGCTGGCGCTGGTGAAAACGCTGGGATTTTCCTACTCCAGTTCCCTGTCCGACGACGACGTGCCCTATGTGCGGGAGTCCTGCGGGCTTCTGGAGCTGCCCATTCACTGGGAATTGTTCGACCTGCCTTATTTTGCGTTCACATTTGATCCGCCCATCCCTCCGGGGCAGTCCCGCAGCGCCCGCATGGACGATGTGTTGAAGAACTGGCTCTACGAGCTGGAGGGCGCCAGGCGGTTCGGGACGCTGTTCAACCTTCAGCTGGACCCTCAGGCCATCGGCGAACAGGGGCGCATTTTCATGCTGGAGGAGCTTCTGACGGAGATACAGAAGGCGGAGGACGTTTGGGTAACGACGGGCGAAGAGATCGCCTCGTTTTTTGGAGCGTAAAGGAGGTATATTTTGGCAGAAGCAGCACTGAATGCAATGGCCCAGCAGCTGGTGGACCTGACCCTGTGCAAGACGCGCTACGATGCGTGGGATTTGCAGTGGTACACCGAGGGGCCGTTCTGGAGAAGAACAAACATGCGTTATTCCCGGGAGTATAAGATTATCCCGGACTATGAGATCGGGGACATGAAGCACGGCAAGACTCTGGAGAATATTCTGGACGAGTCGGAGAGCCTTTCAAAGAGCCTTGAGCAGTATAAGGTGAACGCGGGGGAGAAGGAGATGCAGAGGGTAAACTACCTTCTGGATCACGTGCAGAACTTAAACGTCCGGGCCCGGATGCTCCTGGGAGAACGGTTTTCCTTTGATCAGATGACGGACGGGCTTTACTGCCTGGTGGCGCCTGCCACGGATTGTCAAAAATTTGACGATATTTTGGAGGAGCTGAATCAGGCGCTGCCGGGGACCGGGTCCGTGCAGGAGAAGATTGTGGGGTTCCGCAAGAAGCTGGCGATTCCGCCGGAACACTTGCTGGCCGTGATCAAGGATTCCACCCAGGTGTTCCACGACATTGCCGTGAAGCGCATGGACGTGACCGGCAACAGCATGCCCCGGGTGCGGGTGCGGGAGCTGCCCAGTAAGGACATGGTATTTCTGTCCATTCTCTTTGGGTACGACTACAACCACATCGAGTACGAGCGGAATTTCAACCTGCTGTACCCCTGGACCGTGGACAAGGTGGTGGAGTATGTGGGACATGAGATGGAACCGGGGCATCTGACTTATTTTGAGAAACGGCTTCAGACCATGATCGACACCTGCTGGCCGGAAATGTCCATCGTGTCCCAGTTCTCCACCTCCAACGCCTTCGGCGAGGGCTCGGCCCGCCACGTGATCTCCATGAGTTTCGATAACTCGGTGGAAAAATTGACGGAGTTTGAGCGGGAAGTCATTTTCAGGAACGCGGGAATCGATCCGGGGCTGGCGGAGCTTATGCCGCTGTGGCACCGTTTCTGCGAGCTATCCGGCTATGGAAAGCTGGAGGCCAGCCGGAAGATCTGGGATCGGGTGTGGACGGAGGAGGAGGCCGGGCGCTTCCTGGAGCGCTACGGGTTCGCCGAGCCGGGAACCGGGGCGGAAATCGTCGGACACATGGCGGAGGACGACGGGCACTTTGTGGCCCACGACTACTCGCGGGACGTGGTGAGGGAGTATTTTAATTCCGTGACCGTGGATGTGACGCAGCAGTGGAAGCTGTACGAAAAGCTGTGCTGCGCGCATGTGTCCATGCGGGGAATTAAGGATCGGACGTTCCGGGTGGAATAAATCGGAGAATAGGAAGCAGCAGCGCCGGTTTGAAGCCTGGCGCTGCTGTTTTGTGGCCGCCCCCTACGGGTCCAGATCCCGGTCCAAGATTCCGGCCTGGATCAGGGTCTGGATTTTTAGGCCCAGGGACAGGTTGAACACAGTCTCACTGTCGGATAAATTTTTCCCCAGTATCTGGGAAATCTTGTTCAGCCGGGCGTATAGTGTATTTTTGTGGATGTACAGCATATTGCAGATGGCGGAGGGCGAGGCGCAGCAGGTGATGTAGGCGGTCAGCGTGGGGAGCAGGTCCCCGCTGTGCCGGCTGTCATAGTCCGTGATCGGCTGAATATATTCCTGGTATACCTGCAGCAGGGGCGCGAAATCCACCTGGTTGGAGCGGTCGAAGAAGAAGCGGAGGATGCCCAGCTCGTCGTAATAGCAGGACGCCTTGTTCAGGGAGTGCTGGGAGATGGCCAGAGCTTTGAGGGCCTGCAGATAGCCCTGCCTCACCCGCTCGGTGGGCACGATTCCGCTGATCCCGACGCCGTTGTACTGTTCCTGCAAAAACTCGCGGAATAGGCCGATGACGCGCTCAAAATCCGGCTTGCCGCGGGAGACCAGTTGTTTGGGCAACAGGGTCACGATGTAGTCCTTCCGCTCAAACAGGAAAAAGTTGATGGTGCCCATGGCATTTACCAGATGGTCGTACAGGGCGTTGAACTGCTGGCTGGTGAGCAGTTCGTGGAAAAAGGTGTCCGAGGTGCTCTGGGGAGTCCGGCCCGCGATGAGCACGTAGTATTCGTCGTAAATCACCTTCTGCACCAGCCCGTATTTCTGCATGAGCTTGCGGAAATCCGTCTGCTCCGACTCCACCAGCTCGTCCAGCAGGAAGTCGTAATACCGGTTCACCGTATGGGCGATCTCATCGGACTTGATAATCTCAAATTTCATGATCGCCAGAATCTGCTGGATTTTGATGCTGCGCTCCGGGGACAGCGCGTCCGTGCGCTCGTCCAGGGAGAGGAGGAGGTAGCCATAACAGTTGCCCTCGTCCACGATGGGGAAAATAAAGATCCGGCAGCCCTGCCTGCGGCAGTAATGGTTCCGGTACAGGTAACCATTGATCCGATTGCCGTTGATACCCTCCGCCAGGCAGGTCTGGCTTGCCGCCGGAGGATTGGGGATGGATTCCAGGGCGGATTCCCAGTTGAAGGAATCCTCGTTGCAGAAGGGGTTTAACACCAGGTAGCCGGAGGTGTCGTGGGTATTTTGCAGGTGAAAATCCGACGTGACGAAGGCCACGGGGCATTCCAGCAGCTCCGCGGCGATGCGGATGATGCTCTCCCCTTTTCCCTTGTGGTGGAGCAGCTCCTTGGAGAGTCGTTCCATGGTCTCTAAGGAGGCCTCGGCCAGCCGCTGCATCCCGCTGTAGGCCAGCTGGCAGCACTGGGAAACGGTTCGGGATATGTCGGAATCCCCGGGGATCAGAAACGTGGGAAGGAGGCGCTCCGCATCCGAAGGAAATGTCACATCATCCCCGTAGCGCGCGGCGGCGCAGGAGCGGCGGGCAAGGGTTTCAAATACCTGGCCGTTCAGCTGCCGCCCGGTTCCCCTGGGGAAGAAAATCAGGCTCTGCTCTTCGATGGAATCGGGGAAGCCGGGATTTTCCGGCTCGAAGATAACGATTTGATGAATTTCCGCGGTCTGCATGTGTTCCGGCGGCTGGGCGGCGGGCAGCAGAAGCCCGCTGCTGACGAGGTTATTTAAATTCAGATCCATGAGTTCGTGAGGCCTCCTTGGTATGGTGTGGCGTTGTGTTTGATTCTATTATAGCGTCCATGAGGGTGGCGGGCAAGAGAGAAACAAAAACACAGAAAAACATGCCGGAACACGGAATAGGGGCTTCCACAGACGCTCTATTTGTGATAGGATTAAGGAAATGTATTTCTAGTTATATTCGATTGCAGAGTTCTTCTGCAACGGTCTATGGCCAGATCGGCCGGGATTCACGTTTATCTCATTTCACATCTGGAGGAATGTCTATGGAATTCAATCACAATCAGGAAACAGTTTTTTGCGGGGCGCAGATGGAGGCGGTCCGCTGGATGGAGAGCCACCCGGAGGTGTTCGGGCCCTGCAGCGCAAGGGAAGAGGTGTTGGCGGAGCTGGAAAAGGACGAGGCGCTTTTTGCGGAGTATCAAAGGCTGTCCCAGGGGTTAAAGGAGGAGTTCTTGCACTTCTGTATGGGGGTGAACGGGATGCGGATCACCTATGACCCCATGTTTAAGTTTGTCTTTGATCCCGGAACGAAGCCGGAGCGGCTGGAGGAGTTCATCAGTCTCTGCCTTGGGGAGAAGGTGAAGATTCTCCAGGTGATTCCCAATGAATCCGGGCGGCTGACCGAGGGCGGGTCTCTGCTGGTGATGGATATTCTGGTGCGGCTTTTGTCCGGGGCACTGGTGAACGTGGAGATCCAGCGGGTGGGCTACCTGTTTCCCGGCGCCCGCTGCGCCTGTTATTCCAGCGACCTGCTCATGCGGCAGTATTCCCAGGTGCGGGAGGAGAAACGCAGAGCCGGGGAGCGGTTTTCGTATCACGATATCAAGCGGGTCTATACCATTGTGCTGATTCAGAAAAGCACTGCTGAATTTCACCGGTGCCCGAAGGAGTATCTCCATTACGCGAGGCAGACCTTTAATACCGGTCTGGAGCTGGACATGCTGCAGGAATACCTGCTGATCCCGCTTGACATTTTTCGGGAAAACCATCAAAATATAAGTAGAAAACTGGATGCATGGCTGCTGTTCATCGCCTCGGATCAGCCATGCGACATCCGCGAAGTGATCGAGGCTTACCCCGAGTTTACAGAGCTGTACCGGGAAGTATTTGACTTCCGGTATCATAAGAAGGAGCTGGTGAGTATGTATTCGGAGGCGCTGAGAATTCTGGATCAGAATACAGTGGAATTGATGGTGGAATTGCAGCAGGAGGAGATTAAGGCGTTGAGGGAGAAGAACCTTCGGCAGGAGACGGAGATGCGCAGGCAGGAGGCGGAGATGCGCAGGCAGGAGACGGAAAACTTCAGGCAAAAAGAAGAAATCCTCCGCCTCCAAAAACTCCTCGATCAAAAGAACAACTAAAGGCGCTCCCCACCAACAGTTCCGTTTATTCGGTCAAACGACCGCGCCGATTTAAACAACCAACGTTGCATTAAAAATAGGAGCCGTCCCCATGGATTTAAACTGTTTAAAAACAAAATGGTTGCAGGAGGAGCACATCGCCCACATCCACGGATGGGATTTCTCCCATATTGAAGGGCGCTTTGAAGAAGGTCAGGACATCCCCTGGAATTACGAAGCAATCGTGCGGCGGTATCTGTCGCCGGAGTCCAGGCTGCTGGATATCGATACAGGTGGCGGGGAATTTTTGCTGAGCCTGAATCATCCCCCGGAAAACACCAGCGCAACAGAGGGCTATCCGCCCAACGTCAGCCTGTGTCAGTCGCTCCTGCCTCCTCTCGGAATTGACTTTCGGGAAGCCGACCGCTCCGATTGTCTGCCCTTTGACAGCCGCTCCTTTGATCTTGTGATCAACCGTCATGGCCGTTTTGACGCCCGGGAGCTATACCGCATTTTAAAACCCGGCGGCTGTTTTGTGACGCAACAG
>ERZ791803.1352-NODE-1352-length-11613-cov-2.369787_pt1 | contig 11613 bp, 13 predicted proteins | sample MGYA00510307_ERZ791803 | MGnify/ENA primary metagenome ERZ791803 (study PRJEB30046, sample SAMN00791963) | human gut metagenome | study: EMG produced TPA metagenomics assembly of the A metagenome-wide association study of gut microbiota in type 2...
TTAATTTAATACGGCGACATAGCCAAGTGGTAAGGCGTGGGTCTGCAACACCCTGATCACCAGTTCAAATCTGGTTGTCGCCTCTAATTCAAAGTATCGCAACACCTTGCATAACAAGGCGTTGCGGTATTTTTTGGTATTTAATTTTGCATGCAGATGTATGCAGCTTTCCCAATACATAAAAAACAGTTCAAAATGCTATAAGAAATAAAATAATATAACGTGAAGAAAGGAGAAAAACAAATGGCAATGCTAGAAGAGGGAATGACGGTTTTCTATATAGAGGATTCCAATGTTTTTTCCGGCCAGGTGATTGATTTGGAGCAAGTGCCGGGGGGAGGATTTGAGTTCAGCATTGACAGCTATGGGACCTGTGAAGGCCATTATCGGATTGCCTCAGGCCAGGTGGGAAAGACTGTTTTTTTATCTGAAGAGCAGGCGAAGGCGCATTGTTGATCGTGTAGTATTTATTGGGTTGATCTTGGAGTTTAGATGGAGGATGAGAGGGGGTATCAGAAGAAGCGTTCTGAGAAGATCCTCTCATTTTTATTTACTTTCCCAAAAGATTGGCGAGTTTGCCAAGTGCGTCCCCCAGTTCATCAGCGCCTATCTTAGCCTTTACACCGGCGATCAGGGGATCGATCATCTGATCAGGCAGATCTTTTCCGGTTAAGCTCTCTAGTGCTTTTACGGGATCAGTATTGAATTTTTCCATAAGCTGTGGGTTGTCTTTGATTTTTTTGATAACTTCTTCAATTAGTTCTTTAAGGTCTTTTTCCATTGTATTCTCCTTATGTAAAAAAGATTTGTATTACTTAAATTGTACAGGAAACAAAAATGGGTTTCAAGGTAGCGCTAAAACCAATATTGCGCAAAACTTGACCGTTTGTATACAAATTGGGAATTCTACGGTTTCTTTTTGTAAAAATGCCTTTTAAGAGATGGAAAGGCTTGCTATAATGGAACTATATTGTTTACAGAAAGAGAGTTTACAGAACGTGGGTAGTGATGGGAATGGATCATTTGAGGGAGCAGTGATAATGAAGCGGCTTATTTATGGCGGAGTGTTTTTGGTATTATTAATGGTTGAAGTCCTGATTGCAGTTTTTGTGCATGATGATTTGATCAGACCGTATGTGGGAGATATGTTGGTGGCCATCGTGGTGTATTGTTTTGTGCGGATTTTTATGCCGGTAAAATGCCGGATTTTGCCGCTGTATGTATTTTTATTCGCGGTAGGCATTGAGATTTTGCAGTATTTTCAGTTGGTTCAGCTGCTTGGACTTGAGGAGAATAAAATACTGCGGATATTGTTGGGGTCTGTATTCGATGTGATGGATATTCTGTGCTATGCAATAGGATGCGTGGCGCTGATGGGGTATGAAGGTGTCCGGTATCGTATTGGATGTAGAAAAGAAAAAAATGACCAGGGAGATTGTGTGATATTATGAATGTACAAATTTTTGGAACAAATAAGTGCTTCGATACAAAGAAGGCTATGAGGTATTTTAAGGAGCGTAATATTAAATATCAGTTTATTGATATGAAGGAGAAGGGGCTGAGTAAAGGCGAATATAACAGCGTAAAGCAGGCGGTTGGCGGCTTGGAGGCGATGTTAGATGAGAAGTGTAAGGCTCAGGAGCTGCTGGCGCTTGTGAAGTACATTTCTGAAGAGGACAGGGATGATAAAGTATTGGAGAATCAAAAGGTACTGAAGACACCGATTGTCAGGAATGGGAGGCAGGCAACCGTTGGATTTAGGCCGGAAGTGTGGGGCGGGTGGAAGTAAGAACGGGTGGATGTATGGAGTGAAGGACGCAAAAAAACAATGCAGGGGGAATGGATTAATGAAAGGCACTCTGGATTACTACAATGAAAATGCCAAGGATTATATTAACAGCACAAAGAATGTGGAATTTGCCGGGATGCAGGATAAGTTTCTTGGTTTTCTGAAGCCGGGCGACAGGGTGTTGGACTTTGGCTGCGGCTCTGGACGGGATGCAAAGTATTTTCTGGAAAAGGGCTTTCGGGTGGATGCGGTTGACGGTGCAATAGAATTTGTGAAGTTGGCATCGGAGTATACGGGAATCCAGGTGAAGCAGATGCTGTTTCAGGACCTGGACGCGGTCGGTATCTATGACGGGATCTGGGCCTGCTCGTCCATCCTGCATTTGCCAGGGAAGAAATTGGAGGATGTATTGGGAAAGATGGCAAAGGCCCTTGTTTCCCGTGGGATCGCTTATATTTCTTTTAAGTATGGGGATTGGGAAGGAGAGAGAAACGGGCGGTATTTTACAGATATGACGGAAGAAAAGATGAAATGTATGCTGGATAAAACTGATATCTTTTTGATAGAGGATATGTGGGTTACTTCGGATGTGCGTCTGGGGAGAGAAGATGAACAATGGTTGAACTTGATTTTGCGGAAGAAAAAATAGAATATTCAGTAGCCGGAAGTCCAGAGATGAGCTTCCGGCTACTGTTACATAGCTTCCATGTTAAGCTTGGTAAAAGCAGAGACGCGCCGATAGAAGCAGCAGTGTTATCTGGCAGATGCTACTTCACCGCCAACAACTCAATATACCCTCTTTTCCCGATCGGCTCCAGTTGAATCCGTGGATTTTCTTTATCCCACGAAAGGCCCAGCACAGAAGGATCATATTTTTCCATGGCCTGCTGGACATTGGTGATCGCCTGGCAGTAATCCTCTTCTTCAAACGGTTCGCCCTGGAACATCAGGTATTTGGCGGCGGGAAGTTCGATCAGGTCGAAGCCTTCCGGTACCGGGCCGTTATAGTCGGCGCTGACCTCTACGCCCTGTACATATCTGGAGGTGCCGGAGGTGCGGTATTTTTCGGGAAGCCAGAGGCAGACCGGTTCGCCGCACAGGGAGTGCATACTGGTGAGGACGCCCCAGACATCACAGCCCACCTCCTCGCAGTAAGCAAAATAATCATCGGCGGCGACACCTCGCTTGATGATGACTTTTCGGGTGGGTTTTTCTACAACCTGAATAAAAACGCTTTTTACATGTTCCATTTCTTTTTTCTCCTTTCTCAGTTCTCTGAATTTGACGCCGTAGGGGATGAACAGCGACAGTGGTACAGGGGCGCTGGCATATTCCCTGGGGGTACAGCCGAATTCCCGGAAGAATGCTCTTGTGTATCCGTCGGCACTGCCGAAGCCCAAGTCAAATGCCACATCGATGATCTTACAGGTTTCGTCCCGCAGGCGAAGTGCAGATTTGGAGAGACGCAGCCTGCGGATGTATTCTGCCGGGGTCAGCTGCGTGTATTCCTTAAATATCCGGTAGGAGTGCCACGGGGAGAATAAAGAGACCCTTGCCAAATCTGCCAATGTGATAGTTTCAATCAAATGCTTTTCAATATAATCCTGCATCCGCTGTACGGCCAGTACCTGTTCGTTCATTGTTTCACCTCCTGACAAGTACATTTTATATGTTAAGCAGTATTTTCACTCGATGTTTTTTGCTGTTTCCGCTTGTCAACCAAGAACCATCTGAAGTATACTGAAACAAGACAACATAAATTGCGAAACCACAACCAAAGAGAGGACTCATGCCATGCCACCGATCCAATTGCTGATCAAACCATCTTCCGGGAACTGCAACCTGCGCTGTAAATACTGCTTCTACTGTGATGAGATGTCAAAGCGGGAAACGCCCAATTATGGTTTTATGTCCATCGAAACCTTGGAGGAGCTTGTAAAAAAGGCTCTGGAGTTTGCCGAAGACAGCTGCGGCTTTGCGTTCCAGGGCGGAGAGCCGACACTGGTGGGGCTGGATTTTTATAAGCGCCTGTTGGAGCTTCAGGATCAGTATAACATAAAACATGTCGCCATTCATAATTCAATTCAGACCAACGGCTTTAAGCTGGGGGAAGAATGGGCGGATTTCCTGGCGCAGAATCATTTTCTGGTGGGGATCTCCCTGGACGGGATCGTCCATACGCATGACGCCTACCGGATAGACGCCGGGGGAAATGGAACCTTTGCGGAGATCATGAAGACGATCGAGCTGTTTGATAAAAAGAAAGTGGAATACAATATCCTGACAGTGGTGAATCGCCGGACGGCGGAGAAGATCTCCAGGATCTACAGTTTTTATGCAAAACACAATTGGAAGTACCTTCAGTTTATCGCCTGCCTGGATCCGCTTGGGGAGCCGCAGGGGATGCGGGAGTACTCTCTGACGCCGGAGGCTTATGGTGATTTCCTGGTGGAATTGTTCGATCTGTGGTATTTAGACTGGCAGAAGGGCGTGCAGCCCAGCATCCGTATGTTTGAGAATTATATCGGGATCTTGCTCGGCTATATGCCGGAGGCCTGTGACCAGCGGGGGTGCTGCAGCATCCAGTGTGTGGTGGAGGCGGATGGTTCTGTCTATCCCTGTGACTTTTATGTGGTGGACCGTTACCGGATGGGGAGCTTTGTGGAAAATTCCATGGAGGAGATCCTGGAGCAGGGGAAAACCCTTGGTTTCGTGGAGGAATCTGTGGAAAACCGGACGGACTGCGAGCAGTGCGAATATGGTTACATATGCAGGGGCGGATGCCGCAGGAACCGGCAGATCGGGGAAGACGGGCAGCTTGGGAGCAATTATTTCTGCCCGTCTTATAAAAAATTCTTTGCTGCGGCGCTCCCGCGGATGAAGCGGATCGCGCAGGTGCTGGGGCGCAGGTAATGTGTCCTGCGCTAAAATTGGCCAGTGCACAATGCAAGCGTCCGCTTAAGTACTCAAGATCCGGTCTTGCCTGAATTGGATAAAATAACGAACATATATCTACATTTATACAACTTCTATACAAAAAGACTAAAAACATACAACTTTCTCAAAAATAGAATCAAAGTTGTTGAAAACAGCGGGTTTCCTGTGTTAATGTAAAATTACATTACGTGACAGGGGACCCGTTTTTAGTTTTTTCAAAGAAAAGGAGAGAGTTTTATGAAAAAGAGAGTAGTTGCACTGGGGCTTACAATGGCAATGGCAGTTACCGCGCTGGCAGGATGTGGGGAGAAGACCACCACATGGACCGTGACCTGTCCGTGGGCTCCTTCCGGTGTGGCGGCGATGGTGAGCCAGAAGGCGGCAGCGCTGTCCACGACCTATTCCAAGGATATCATACTGGTGGCGGACGCGATCAAGGGTGATGCGGCGACGGTTAATACCTGGGTGTCGGAGACGAAGGCCAACGACCCGGAGCTGGTGTTTGCAGGTGAGGGGCTGTTCTCCATCACGTCCCAGCTTGACCCGGCGAAGATGCAGTTCACCTATGATGACTTTGAGTTTGTTGAGAACCTGTATTCTTCCGTTTTTGTTATGTCGGCGGACGCAAAGCTGGGGATCAAGAGCATCCCGGAGTTGGAGGAGTATTTAAAGGCAGGCAATTCTATCACTGTGGCGGCCAACGGCGCTACCGGGTCAGAGGCATTTTTGGCGGCGGCCCTGTTCGGTTCCATGGGTTACGGCAGCCAGATGAAGATCGTGGCGTACAGCTCTGCGGCTGAGGCGGCTCAGGCGGTAGCGAGAGGCGAGACCAATTTTGCCGTATCCCATCAGTCCCAGATCCTGGAGACCTATCAGCAGAACGGCGTGACCATCGTGTGCGCATTTGACTCGGAAGACATTAAAGACGGCCCGTTTGCAGGGACCGAGGGCGTGGGCAAGTATGGTTATCCATATTTCCGCAACCGCTGCCTGATCCTGGCGCGCAAGGGCACGGACGCGAAGAAGGTGGAGGAGCTTAAGAAGCTGTATGACCAGATCCTTGCAGATAAGGACGTGGCGGCATGGCTGGCTGATACCATGCTCCTGGAAGTGGATACCATGACCAATGACCAGGTATTAGAGCATATCGACAATGTGAGAAATATCGTAGCTGAGTATAAGGATATCGTTGCCCAGTAAGAGATGATGAAACGCGGGACGATGTGTGCGGAGTAATGGAAAAAGCGGTGTGGCCCGCAAAAGCGGCGAAGCATGAATGGCGCAGGGGCGGACAATGCTCCCTGCGCCAATTGTTTTTCACATACTTTTTCTGCTGTTAACGGATTTGCGCATATACGTTTGGAACGAGAAGGAGGAGGCACTGAAATGAAAAACAAACAATCCTTCCTGGCGCGCTGGGATGAAAAGCTGGATGAGATCGGCGGCAGGCTGAAGGATAAGGAGATCACGCTGCCTGTGGAGATGATCGGCGCGGGGCTTTTCCTGGTCCTGGCGTTGGTCGTGCTGTTCATCATGCCGCAGCAGGTGATGGTTTCCGAGGCGGAGGTAGTGAACGGCCGGCGGTTTCCGATGCTCCTTATGATCATCATGATCATCTGCTGTGTCATTTTGCTGGGACAGGGAATCTATAAGAAGATGAACCATCAGCCGCTGCAGACCTGTACCCTGAATCTTCTTACGGAGATCAAGGCACTGATCATTATGGCGATCCTGTTTTTTACTTATCTGATCTGCCGGGTGACGGACTTATTTGTGGTGGGCGGTGTGTTCTGCGCGGTCAGCTTCCTGCTGTATTTCCGGTGCAGGAACCGGCTGTATTACGGGATCACGGTCGGGATGGCGGTGCTTGTATGGGTGGCATTCCGGTTTGGCCTGGGCGTCAGGTTTTAAGGGGGTGGAGAGATGTTAGAATACATGATTCCTGCAATTAAGATGTTGTTTACCGTTGAAAATTTCATATGGATCAACCTGGGCGTGTTCATCGGCTCCATTTTTGCAGCCATACCGGGTCTGACGGTTATTTTATGTATTATCCTGTTTTTGCCGTTTACTTATAAAATGACGGCGGTTCCGGGTATGATGTTCCTTTTGGGAATCTACTGTGCGGGAGGGTATGGCGGAAGCGTTTCCGCGATCCTCATCAATACTCCGGGAACGCCTCACGCGGCGGCCACCATGCTGGACGGACACCCCTTATCCAAGAAGGGCAGGACCCAGGCGGCTCTGAAGATCGCGCTGTACGCCTCGACCTTCGGCGGTATTTTCTCGGCGCTGATGCTTCTTTTCCTGGCGCCGCAGGTGGCAAGGGTGGCGGCGAAGCTGGGGACGGCGGAGTATTTTCTGGTGTGCCTGTTTGGGCTTACGATCATTGCGGGCATTTCGGGGAAAAGCATGATAAAGGGGATCATCTCGGCCTGCTTCGGCCTGTTGATCTCCTGCATTGGAGCGGACCCGCTGACCAGCTATGACCGGTTTACCTTTGGGATACCCAGGCTCTATATGGGACTGGATCTGGCGATCTGCCTGATCGGCCTGTTTGCTCTGGTAGAGATCCTTAAGAAGGCGGATCGGAAGGAGGGCCGCCTGATCCTGGACACGGAAAAGATCAAGGATGACGGGGCTATATCGAAGGATGAATATAAGCGGATGTTCCGTCCGGTGCTCTTGTCTTCCATCATCGGGACGATCATCGGTATTATCCCGGGTACGGGGGCTTCCATGGCGTCCTGGTTCAGTTATGACAGGGCAAAGTCCATGTCGAAGCACAAGGAGGAGTTTGGCCATGGTTCTGTGGAGGGCATTGCGGCGGCGGAGAGCGCCAACAACGCGGTGACCGGCGCGACCCTGATCCCGCTTCTGACCCTGGGCATCCCAGGTGACGGCTGTGTGGCGATCATGCTGTCGGCCCTGATGATCAATGGACTGAACCCGGGCCTGAGCCTGTTTACGACCCAGGGAGACATCATGTACGCGATCATGCTGGGGCTTCTGTTTGTAAACCTGTTTATGCTGCTTCAGGGGAAATATTTAACGAAGCTGTTTGCCAAGGTGGTTTCCATTCCCCAGGAGATCCTGACGCCTGTGATCGTGATCTTCTGTTTTGCGGGCGCTTACTCTGTCAACAAGTCGTATTTTGACGTGGCGGTCACGCTGGTATTTGCACTGATCGCCTGGATTCTCTATAAACTGGATTTCCCGACAGTGCCTATCCTTCTGGGGCTGGTGCTTGGCAATATGACGGAGACCAATTTCCGCCGCGCGCTGGATCTGTCCAATGGAAGCCTGTCCATATTTGTGGGCAGTTGGTACTGCATAGCATTCCTGCTGCTGATCGTTGTTGCGGTGGGGATGATCATCAAGAACAAGATAACCGGGCGGAATGCGGAAAAGGGGGATTAAACCTATGGCATATAATATTTTATTTTATTTTTCGGACCAGCAGCGGGCGGATACCTGCGGATGCTTTGGGCAGCCGCTGCCGATCACGCCGAACTTAGACGAACTGGCGAGAGAGGGCGTGAAGTTTGACCATGCGTTTTCGCCCCAGCCTGTGTGCGGACCCTGCCGCGCCCTGTTCCAGACCGGGAAATATCCCACGGAGACCGGGTGCTTTCGGAACAACATCATGCTGCCGGAGGGAGTGAAGACCCTGGCTGACTATATTGAGGAAGCGGGCTATGAGACGGCTTATATCGGCAAATGGCATCTTGCCAGCGACGGAGAGCTGGAGAAACCGCCGACCATCGACCATACGGTGACTGCCATCCCGAGAGAGCTGCGGGGCGGTTATACGGGATACTGGCGGACGGCGGATGTGCTGGAGTTCACCTCCCACGGATACGACGGGTTTGTGTTTGATGAGCATGACAACCGGGTGGATTTTAAGGGGTACCGGGTGGACTGCATCACGGATCTGGCTCTGGACTTTTTTAAGGAATGGGACCGGGAGAAGCCGTTTTTTATGACCATTTCTCATATTGAGCCGCATCATCAGAATGACAGGAAGCATTATGAGGGGCCGGATGGGTCCAAGGAAAAGTATAAGAACTTTATCCTGCCGCCGGATCTGGAAGCCTTAGAGGGGGATGCCAGGGAGGAATACCCGGATTATCTGGGAGCCTGCGCCAGCCTGGATGAGAACCTGGGGCGCGTGGTGCAGAAGCTTAAGGAGGAAGGGATCTATGATAATACGGTGATCATCTTTGCCGCCGACCATGGCTCCCACTTCAAGACCAGGAACCGGGATGAACATCTAAACGGGTACGACGATTATAAACGTTCCTGCCATGACGCCTGCCTGAGAGTGCCCTTAGTGATCGCAGGCGGGCCCTTTAAGGGCGGGATCGCGGTGGAGGAGTTAGTCAGCACGGAGAGCCTGCCAAAGACCATCCTGGCATTAGCCGGTGTGGATGTGGGCGACCGGATGATCGGGGAAAATCTCCTTGACGTGGTTTTGAAAAAAACGGATAATAGACCTAACGAGGTCTATGCCCAGATTTCCGAAAGCCGGGTGGGGCGGACGGTCCGCACGGCGGATTATAAGTATGCGGTCTATGCGCCTGGCGTGAACGGCGGGGAAGCCGCGGCGGCGGATCATTATGCAGATGATTTTCTGTATGACTTGAGAAAGGATCCAAACGAGCTTCACAATCTGATCCATGATGAGGCGTACCGGGAGATCAAGATGGAACTCAGGGAGAAGCTGCTTAACTGGATCGAACGTCCGCTTATTACAGATGAGGCGTAAGCAAGAGGGAAATGATGGGAGTTCCGGATAAGAAATCAGACAAAGTATATAACTGGGTCCGTGCCTATATCGACCAGAATAAGTTTTCGGCGAATCTAAAGATCCCGTCGGAAAATGTGATCAGTATGCGCCTGGAGGTGAGCCGCGAGACGGTGCGACATGCGCTGGAGCGGCTTGCCGGGGAGGGGCTGGTCACCAGGGTCAAAGGCAGCGGGACGTACATCAACAAGGCAGCCGCGCTGTCCCGTGAACCGGGGCGGCAGACTGCCTCTCTTAAGATCGGCCTGATCCTCCAGGGACAGGATTTGAGCGCCAACTCCTGGCTGATCGGAGGGATCAAGAGCGCCCTGGCGGATACGGAGGCGGACTTACAGGTGTTTTTTACGGACAACAAGTATTCCAGTGAGCGGAACTGCTTGAATGTGGTGGCCCACCAGGATTTTGACGGGTTTATCGTGGACGGGGTGAAAGCCAGCCTGATGAACCCGAACCTGGACTGTTACCGGAGCATTTACCAGAAAAAGATCCCAGTGATCTTCTATAACAATTATTATAAGGAGCTGAAATACCCCAAGGTCATCAACAATGACGGAAAGACCGCCAGAGAACTTATAGGGCGGCTGATCCAGGCGGGGCACCGGCACATCGCAGGCATCTTTGTCTGTGACAATTACCAGAGCATCGAGAAATTCCGCGGCTACGTCAGCACGCTGCGGAGGTACGGTGTGGAGTTTGACGATGACTACGTGCGGTGGTGCGTGTCGGACGAGGCCCACAAGCCGGGATTTTATAAGGAGGTTGCCAAATATCTAAAGGGCGTGCCGCGGTGCACAGCGGTGGTGTGCTGCAATTATATGATCCTGCAGGCGGTTTTAAATGCCCTGGAGACCACCGGCAAACGGGTGCCGGAGGACTACTCCCTGGTGTGCTTTGACTATTCCAAGGATGACTGGAAGGAGGCGGGGATCACCTGCTCCATCAATTCTGGTTATGAGATGGGGAAGAAGCTGGGGGAGCGGCTGATGTGGATGATCGAGAATAAGGAGTATCAGGATAATAACTATTCTTATGTGTTCGATGCAAGGATCTATGACGGGAGGTCTATACGGCGGATCGAGGAGGAGTGAGGGCCGCCGCTGAATGTGGAAATGCCGGCGCGTGCATCCGGGGCAGATTGAGGTTGTGACAAAGTGACAGGTATGGTATGATAGTGTCATGTTAGATAATAAATTCCGGCTGCAGCCATTTAGATGAACTGGCAGGCCTGACTGAGAGGATTAAGATGAGATATGAGATTATCGGCGATACCATGCCGGCAGTGGAAGTGACGTTTGATACAGCTGGAGAGGGGATGTATACCCAGTCCGGCGGTATGGCCTGGATGACGGAGGGCATTGAGATGTCCACTAACGCCAAAGGCGGGCTGATGAAGGGAATCGGACGGATGTTTGCGGGCGAGTCCCTGTTTATGGCAACATACCGGGCGCAGCGGGCAGGGGCGACGATCGCTTTTGCCTCCACGGTAGCGGGACGGATCGTGCCGCTGGACGTAGGCGCTACGGGCGGGATGATCTGCCAGAAGGGCGCGTTTCTCTGCGCGGAGGAAGGCGTGAATCTGAATGTGACGTTTACGAAGAAGTTTTCCGCGGGACTGTTCGGCGGCGAGGGATTTATCCTTGAGGATCTGACTGGACGGGGCCTGGCGTTTCTGGAGATCGACGGCGATATGGTGGAGAAGGTCCTGCAGCCGGGGGAAGTGCTCAAGGTGGATACAGGCAACGTGGTAGCTTTCGACCGCACAGTGAAGTATGAGGTGGAGACCGTAAAAGGTCTTGGCAATATTTTCTTTGGAGGCGAGGGGCTGTTTCTGACAAAACTGGTGGGACCGGGCAGAGTGATCCTCCAGACCCAGAATATCGCTGAGTTTGCAGGGCGGATCGCGCGGTTTATACCAACCAGCGGGAAATAGGGCAGGACTTACATACGTTGTTAACGCGTAAATTGGAAAAATGATTTTGAGGTGACACCGAAAGACAATTTGATCTGGCGGGGTCACCTTTTTCATACAATAGGAAAGTTCGACTTCCGTCGAACTCTTGATAAAAAGGGCCCGCACAAA
>ERZ791803.1354-NODE-1354-length-11597-cov-2.137065_pt1 | contig 11597 bp, 10 predicted proteins | sample MGYA00510307_ERZ791803 | MGnify/ENA primary metagenome ERZ791803 (study PRJEB30046, sample SAMN00791963) | human gut metagenome | study: EMG produced TPA metagenomics assembly of the A metagenome-wide association study of gut microbiota in type 2...
AAATATCCTGCCACCGGGCCAAGCGGGACGTGCACTCCGGCCAGGCCCCGCTGATCCCCAACGCGGCCTGGGATCTGGTGCGGCTGTTAAATTCCATGATGGACGAAAATCATCATATCACCATACCGGGCTATCTGGACGCGGTGTTGCCTCCGACAGAGGAGGAACTGGCGCTGATTGGCACCGTTCCCATGGATCTGGGGGATTACAAGGCGGAGTACGCCGTGGACCGGCTGGTGTGCGGGGACAAGGACGGGGAGGAGCTGGTGAAGGAGCTGCTGTACCGTCCCACCTGCAACATTTCCGGGATCAAAAGCGGATGGACCGGGGAGCGGGGAAAGACCATCGTGCCCTGCGACGCATGGGTGCGGCTGGATCTGCGTCTGATTAAGGACATGACGGCGGAGGAGGCCGCGAAACGGCTGGAAGCGTTTGTGAAAGCGTCCCCCTACGGACCCTTTGAGGTGACGGCGGTGCCCAGCATTCCGCCCTACAAGGTTCCGCCAAACGACGAACTGGTGCAGCTGGCCGGACGGCTGGCGAAGGAGGTGTACGGCCGGGACCCGGTGGTCTGGCCTTATCTGGACGGCACCGCTCCCTTCGGGCTGTTTCCGCGCTACATCGGTGGGGATATCTTCGTCATCGGTCTGGGAGCGCCCTTCGCCACCGCCAATACCCACGCGCCCAATGAAAACATCAGCATCGAACAGTACCTGACCGGCATCAAGTACATGGCCAATATTTTCTATGAATATCTGTGTTAGCGCGGCAGCGCCGGAACATACACCGCGCCGGAGGGCGGCGGCGAAAGGGGAGTGTTTATGAGTGAAAATATATTAGAGATCAAAAATCTCAGCGTGGAGTTTTGCACCTTCGACGGTGTGGTGAAGGCCATCAACGGCATGAGCTTTGACGTCCCCCGGGGTAAGACCGTGGGCCTGGTGGGCGAGACGGGGGCAGGCAAGACGACCACCGCGCTGAGCGTGATGGGGTTGGTGCAGTCGCCTCCCGGCGTGATCACGGAGGGGGAAATCCTCTTTGACGGCGAGGACCTGCTGAAGGCAGGCGAGGCAAAGCTGCGGAAGTACCGGGGGGATAAAATTTCCATGATTTTCCAAAACCCCATGACCTCGCTGAATCCGGTCTACACGGTGGGGCGGCAGATCGCCAACGTGATCATGCAGCACCAGAACGTGAACAAGGCGGAGGCGGAAAAGCGGGCAGGGGACATGCTGGAGGTGGTGGGAATCCCAAGGGAGCGGACGGCCAACTATCCCCACGAGTTCAGCGGGGGCATGCGGCAGCGGGTGTGCATCGCCATGGGGCTGGCCTGCAATCCCAGCCTGCTGATCGCCGACGAGCCCACCACGGCCCTGGACGTGACCATCCAGGCGCAGATTCTGAATTTGATGAAAGGGCTTAAGGATCAGTACGACACCTCCATCATTTTCATCACCCACGCCCTGGGCGTGGTGGCGGAGATCGCGGACTACGTGGTGGTGGCCTACGCGGGCAGCGTGATTGAGAAGGGGGACATCAAGTCCATTTTCACCAATCCCCTGCACCCCTACACCAGAGGGCTGTTCGGCTGCCTGCCGGACATCGAGTCCGTGGAGTCCAAACGGCTGCAGATCATTCCGGGCGCCATGCCCGATCCCATGAACCTGCCCCCGGGCTGCAAGTTCTGTAAGCGCTGCGGCGAGGCCATGGACATCTGCCGGGTAAAGGAACCGGAGGAAATCCGGGTGGACAGCGAGCACATGGTGAAATGCCACAAATATCAAGGAGGCGGCAAAGATGAGTGAGATTCTTCTGGACGTAAAAAATCTCTGTAAGTATTATCCGGTCTCCGGCGGCACCCTCCACGCGGTGGACGACGTCAGCTTCCACATCAACAAGGGGGAAACGCTGGGGCTGGTGGGGGAGAGCGGCTGCGGGAAATCCACCATCGGGCGCACGGTTCTGCGCCTGATTCCACACACCTCGGGGGAGGTCCATTACAAGGGGGAGAACATTCTCACCTGTTCCCCGGCCAGACTGCGGTCCCTGCGCAGGCAGATCCAGATCATTTTCCAGGACCCGTACTCCTGCCTGGACCCGCGCAAGACCATCGGACAGATTATTTCCGAGCCGCTAATCATCAACCGGCTGGCGGGAAAGAAGGAACTAAACGCCAAGGTGCTGGACCTGATGAGCAAGGGCGGCGTGAGCCGGAAGCTCTACAACGCCTACCCCCACGAGCTGGACGGGGGCAGGCGGCAGCGGGTGGGCATCATCCGGGCCCTGGCAATGAACCCCGAGTTCATTGTCTGCGACGAGCCGATCTCCGCGCTGGATGTGTCGATCCAGGCACAGATCATCAACCTGCTGCACGAGCTTCAGAAGAGGATGAGCCTGACTTACCTGTTCATTGCCCATGACTTAAATATCGTCAAATATATTTCAGACCGTATTGCTGTTATGTACCTTGGCAGTGTGGTGGAGCTGGCAGACAGCCATGAGCTTTATATGGACACGCTCCATCCTTACTCCCAGGCGCTCTTGTCCGCGGTGCCGATCCCGGACCCGGCCAAAGAGGCTCAAAAGCAGCGCCAGATCATCGACGGCGATGTGCCAAGCCCGATCAACAAGCCGAAGGGCTGCGCATTCTCCAGCCGGTGTCCGCGTGTCTGCGGCAAATGCCATGAGAGCGTGCCGGAGCTTAAAGAGGTGAAGCCGGGGCATTTTGTGGCTTGCCATTTGGTGGAATAGGCAGGAGAGGTGTCTGACCGGATAGAACCGGAGGAATCTGCGGGAAATGAGAGCAGATTCCTCCGGTTTTCTGCATTTAAGGGATCGGGCGCTTTATGACTATCCGCCGCTGTGGGAGGAAACTCAGGGAGCGGCGGTTGCCTTAATCGGAAAAATGTGATATAATGTTGAATTATAAGGGAAAACAACAAAAAACCAATTGCTTAAAATAATCGGGCGGGGGGAAAAGATTTGATTTCAGCGGAGCGGAGAGAACAGATTAAGATGATACTGCTTCAGAAAAAAAGTGTTACGGTAGCGGAGGTGGCACAGAATTTTGATGTCAGTACAGAGACGATACGGCGGGATTTTGAGGCTCTGGCAGCAGAGGGATTTCTGATCAAATCCTATGGAGGGGCGACGCTGGCAGTCCGCAAGAACATGACCGTATCCCAGAAGCTAAAGTCCGGGATCCTGATCGAGGCGAAACGGCGGATGGCGAAGGAGGCTGCCAGGCTGGTGCACCCCAATGACTGTATCTTTTTAGACCACTCTACAACGGTTTATGAGATGTGTGATGAACTGGCAGGGATGCCGCTGACGGTTATGACCAATTCCCTGGCCGTGATGAACCGCATGTCGGAACAGCCGAATATCAAGCTGGTGATACCGGGCGGCAATTTTGATGCCAAGAACCAGGCTTTTTTTGGCCTGGAGGCGGTACAGTATTTGAAGCGCCACTCCTTTGACAAAGCATTCCTGTCCTGCCGGACTCTGGATATCCGCAGAGGACTTGGAGATGCGGAGGAAATGGTCGCAGATATGCGACGGAATATCATAGACAGTTCTGATTTTAACTGTCTTTTGATCGATTCTACGAAGCTGGGAAGGTCGGCGTTCGTGCAGACGTGCGGCTATGATAATGTTCATGTGCTCATAACAGATAAGAAGCTTGAGGATACCTGGACCCGCTTTTTGGAGGAACAGGAGATCCGTTTTATAGAATGTCTGGAAGATGAGAAGTAGCGCAGCTTTAAGCTGACCAGCAAGCAAATTGGTAAAAGTGCCTGACAACCAGGAAATAAATTCTGGTTGTCAGGCACTTTTTTTGACTACTTATTTGGAAAAATATGGAAATTACGCCCGAATGTGTCAAAAATCAATAAAAAAACTTAAAAATCAACAAAAAATCTATTGAAATCAACAAAGCACTGTGCTATAATCCAATCATACATCAAGAATCGGCAACAAACAACTAAAAACAAGAACAAAAGCAACAGAAAAACAATAAGAAACCAAAAACCATGCACTCAGCAACCAAAAACAACAATTAAGAGGAGGTAAGTTTCATGAGGAAAATTTTGTCAGCGGTATTGGCAGCATCGATGATCGTGTCCCTGACGGCATGTGGCAGCGGCAGTTCGGGGTCTGCCGCGGGGAACACAGCGGCGCCGGCAGCTACATCAGCGGGAACAGCAGCGTCGGACACAACAGGCGCAACAGATACGGCAGATGCTTCAGGCGCAGCAGGGGGAAGCGGCGAGGCAGCGGGGGCGCCTTTAAGCGGTGAGGAATTTGTAAAGAAGGGATACCGGATCGCTTACATATTGAACGTGGCGTCCTCTGATATTTTCCAGATGGCAGTCTCGTCTGCAAAGGAAACGGCAGAAGCCCTGGGAATGACGGTGGATGTGTATTTTACTGATACGGACAATGTGAAGTTTCAGGATTTTGTTAATACCTGTGCGGGGCAGGGATATGATGCGATGTTCCTCTCCCATGGGAACCAGGAGACCGCTTATGACCTGGTCACGATGCTGCAGGAAAAAGGGATCAAGGTCGTCTGCTTTGATACACAGCTCACAGACGCCAACCGGAACAGCGTGACCGTGCCGGGCGTGACCCAGATGTTCCAGAATGACCAGATGATGGCGGACCTTCTGCTGGATTATATCTGTAACACGATCTATCCGGAAAAAGTCGCAGCTAAAGAACCGGTCAAGATCTTGAAGATCTGGAGAGGCCCCGGCGTATCACCTTTTGACCGCCGTCAGGAGACTTATCTGAAATATGAGCAGGAAGGCCTGATCGAGACTCTTGAGACCTTAGGGCCGATCGACACGGCCAATGGGGAAGCCAGCATGGCGCAGGTGGTTGCTTCCGCGCTGCCGAAATATCCGGAGGGGACGGTAGATGCGATCTGGGGCTGCTACGACGCCTATACAAGAGGCGCATATGTGGCGCTCATGGAGGCAAACCGTAAGGATATCCCGGTTGTGTCCGTGGATATCTCCAACCAGGACATCAACTACATGCTGGACGGCAACAACGTATGGCGCGCCTGTTCCACGGTGGATTTCTCGACGATCGGCGAACAGGGAATCCGTATCCTGGCTATGAAGCTGAACGGGGATGAGACGGAGGATGTGTATAACTTAACGCCTTCTCTGGTGCTGGCAGAGGACTTAAAAGCGGATTCCAACGTGCTGAACTTAAAGGATTCGATCGAAGGGTACGGCGTGAACAATGACCACATTGCAGAGTGGATGGAGCCGTATATCGACAAGAAATAAAATACTGCCGATGATAACATGACAGATTGTTTGTGATAAAAGTGGCCGGAAGGGGTCACTTTTATCGCAAATGGAGAAAAGGTGGGATGATATGCAGAATACAGAACGAATCAAACTGGAAGTAAGAGGAGTCTCGATCGAGTTTCCGGGGGTCAAAGCATTGTCGGATGTGAATTTTACCATAGAGACAGGCGAGATCCGGGCGGTTGTGGGCGCCAATGGCGCGGGAAAATCCACGCTGATGAAGGTGCTGGCGGGCGTCAATCCCGGTTATACAGGAGACATCCGGTATAAGGGGGAACCGGTGGAGGTCCGGACTCCGCAGGCGGCAAAGGAACTGGGGATCGAGATCGTGTACCAGGAGGTGGACATGGCATTGTTCCCGGACCAGACCGTAGCGGAAAATGTCATGATGAACAAGCTTATCCGGGGCATGAAAAATCCATTTGTCAACTGGAAGGGACTGAGAAAAGAAGCAAAGGAGACCCTGGAGCGCTTACACATCAATGTGGACGAGAATAAGATGGTGCGGCAGCTTTCTCTGGCGGAAAAGCAGATGGTGCTGATCGCCAGGGCAGTTCGGGAAAAATGCAATTTCCTGATCCTGGACGAGCCGACGGCGCCTTTAAGCGTCAGCGAGACAAAGGAACTGTTCCGGATTGTCAGGAATTTGATGGAGGCTGAGAATATTGCGGTGATCTTTATCTCCCACCGGCTTCAGGAGGTGCTGGAGATCTGTGATAAGATCGACGTGATGCGGAACGGCCAGATGGTCGGCCAGCTTGAGGTCACGAAAGACTTGACCAGCAAGATGATCGTGGACAAGATGCTGGGCCGGAGCTTCCAGGAGGACTTCCCAAAGGCGGATGTAAAATTGGGAGAGGTGGCATTTGAGGCAAAGCACCTGCAGGATGAAGACGGCATGGTAAACGATGTGTCCCTGACAGTGCGTTCTGGGGAGATCGTGGGAGTCAGCGGACTGGTAGGAGCCGGCAAGACAGAGCTGTGCAAGCTTTTATTTGGTGACAGCCGCAAAAAAAGCGGGCAGGTCTTTCTGCATGGGAAGGAGCTGAACATCAAATCTCCCACAGATGCGGTACGGGCAAAGATCGGGCTGGTGCCGGAGGAGCGGAGAAAAGAAGGAGTATTGGTGGATGAGCCTGTATTTTTCAATCTGTCAGCGGCGACCCTTTCTTCCTTCTGTACGGCGGGCGGATTTGTAAAGAAAAAAGAAGAAGTGGAAAATGCCAGAAAGTATATACAGTCACTGGGGATCAAGACACCGTCGGAATTCCAGATGGTCCGGTATCTGTCGGGCGGCAATCAGCAGAAGGTGGCAGTGGGAAAATGGCTGGCTGCTGACTGTGAGATCTACATTTTTGATGAGCCGACCAAGGGCGTGGACGTGGGGGCAAAACAGGATATCTATGAGCTGATCACTACGATCGCAAAGGCTGGGAAATGCGTGCTCTATGTTACATCGGAGAACTCGGAGATCCTGGCGATCACAGACCGCACCTACGTGATGTACGGGGGCCGGATCATGGCGGAGCTTGAGACAAAAAACACATCGGAAGATGAAATTATGTACTATTCGACAGGAGGAAAATAACAGTGGGTGCAAAAATAAAGAACAATCTGAGTGTGGGAAAGATCATCCGGGACTGGGCGGCAGTCATAACGGTGATATTTTTGTTTGCGTTTTTCTCGGTGAGGATGCCGAACACCTTTGCGACCAGCGACAACTTTACCACGATCTTCCGTTCCATCGCAGTGACGACGGTCATGGCTATGGGACTGACCATGACCCTGGCGGTGGGCGGCTTTGATCTGTCTGCAGGCTCCACAGCCACCATGTCCAGCTTTATCATGATGAGCTTTCTCATCTGGCACAACGTGAACGTCTGGCTGTCCATCCTGATCACGATCGCGGGAACGCTGGTGATCACCCTTGGCTCCATGTTCCTGATCGTAAAATGCAAGATCCCGGATCTTCTGGCGACCTGTGCCATGATGTTCTTTCTGGATGGTTTAAGCCTTACTTACTCAGGCGGCGGCGCTATCAGCGCCGGTATGCCGAAACCGGACGGGACGCCGTCCCTGGGGATCGTGCCGGATGTGTTAAAAAAGATGGGAACTTCGCCCACGATCATTATCATCATGCTGGTGGCTGTGGCATTTGTCCATGTATTTCTCAATTACACCAAGTACGGAAGATATATCTATGCGGTGGGCGGCAATAAGATCGCGGCAAAGCTCTCCGGCATCCCGGTGAACAAGTACCGGATCATTGCGGGCCTGATGGCGGGAACCTTCGTGGCCCTGGCGGGAATCCTGGTGGCGGCAAGAAACCAGTCCGCCCAGATCAACGGCGCATCCTCCTTCAGTATGCCGGCTCTTTCGGCTGTATTTATCGGCCGTTCCTTTGCCGGGCAGGGGAAGCCCAATGCGGTAGGCACCCTGATCGGCGCAGCTCTGGTAGGGGTCCTGGACAACGGCCTGGTCATGATGTCGGTCCCGTACTATTCCCTGAATGCGATCAAGGGGCTGGTGCTGGCGATCGCACTGGCGTCGGCTTACTATTCGACGAAGGAAGACTAAGGAGCGTAGAAAGGAGAGCAAATGGGTAAATTTGATCAGCATTTTAAAATGCAGGAAGCTGACGCCATGGAGTATGCCGTGGAAAAAGGCTTTTTTGACAGGAATGCCGTGTTATCCTGCAAAGAGATCGGGGACGGCAATATCAATTACGTGTTCCGTGTGCAGGAGGAGGACGGAGAAAAATCCATCATCATCAAACATGCAGATATCCGCATCCGCTCGTCCCAAAGCCTGGCAGATACAGACCACAACCGGATCGAGGCGGAGATCCTGAAGCTTGAGGGGGAACTGGCGCCAGGTCTGGTGCCGGAGGTTTACTTATACGATCCGGTCATGTGCTGCCTGGTGATGGAGGATTTGAAGGATTATAAAAATATGCGGTATGAGATGATCGCACATCATGTCTACCCCACGTTTGCGGAGGATATTTCCACCTTCATGGCGCGGACCCTGATGATGACCACGGACCATATCATGGATCCGGGCGAGAAGAAAGGGCAGGTAAAGAACTTTATCAACCCGGCCCTCTGCAAGATCACGGAGGATCTGGTCTATACGGATCCTTATACGGACTGCCACGGGAAGAACCGCCTGAACCCGGACAACAGGGAGTTCTTTGAGACGGAGCTGTATAGAGATGAGGCTCTGCGCCTGGAGGCTGCAAAGCTGAAGGACGGATTTAAGACAAATGCTCAGTCGCTGATCCACGGGGATCTGCATACCGGTTCCATTTTTGTAAAAGAGGGGGCCACAAAGGTCCTTGACCCGGAGTTTGCGTTCTACGGACCGGCCGGATATGATGTGGGGAATGTCATTGCCAACCTGATATTCGCCTGGGCAAGTGCGGAGGCGGCCGCCCATCCGGCAAAGGAACCTGCTATGGAACCGACCATGGAGCCGACTATGGAACCGGGAGAGGTGCGGGAGGATTTTCAGGGCTGGCTGGAAAACACCATCGAGGCGGTGGTGGACCGGTTTGCTGAAAAATCCGTGAAGATCTTAAAGGAGCAGGCCACGGATGTGATGGCGCAGACAGAAGGTTTTGCGGAGTGGTTCGTGGACGGTGTACTGTCAGATACAGCAGGCGTGGCGGGCCTGGAGCTGAACCGGCGGATCGTGGGCAGTGCGAAGGTGAAGGATATCGACGGGATCGCGGACGCCGCGCAGAAGGCATACGCGGAGCGGATCTGTGTGCTTGCGGCGAAACGGTTTATTATGGAGAGGAACATATCTTACCGCCGCGGACGGGATTATATTGATACGCTGAGAGCGGTCCGGGAGGGACTGGAGGAGAAAGAGAGGGCAAGATCATGACAACACAGTGGGGAGACAGAAGAGAGCAGCTGCTGGAAATGAGCCGCCGGGCTTATGGGCAGGCTCTGTTTGCGGGGACAAGCGGGAACTTGAGCATCTACGACCGGGAGAGCGGGCTGATGCTCATCACGCCCAGCTCGGTCCCCTATGAGACAATGGAAAGGGATGACCTGGTGCTTATGAAGCTGGACGGAGAGGTGGTCGAGGGAACGAACCGTCCGTCTTCCGAATGGCGGATGCACGCAGTGATCTACCAGGAAAAGGAGGAGGTCAGCGCGATCCTGCACACCCATTCCCCCTATGCCACTTCCTTTGCGGTCAACAAGCAGGAGATCCCGGTGATCCTGATTGAAATGGTGCCGTTTTTGGGCGGCAGCGTCCCGGTGGCGGAATTTGCCCTTCCGGGGACGGAATCCGTGGGGGAGGAAGCGGTGAAAGCCCTTGCGGGTAGAAACGCCTGCCTGATGGCAAACCACGGGGTGCTGGCTGTGGGAACGACTCTGGAACAGGCCCATATCCGGGCAGTTTACGTGGAGGACGCGGCAAAGATCTATTCCCTTGCCCTTTCCAACGGGGAGACTTACGAGGTGCCGGAGGAATTTGTGCAGATCATGCTGAACCGGAATAAAGGGTAGTGGATGGAGAAGGAGGAGAAAGATGGGGATCAATCGTTTTTTTGCACCCAAGTGCAGTTTGTTTGGTTATGGAAGCTTGATCGGACTTGGGGATGAGATAAATAAAAGGGGTTATAAAAAGGCGCTGATCGTGACGGACCGGTCGCTGGTGGAACTGGGAATCGTGAAACAGGTATCGGACGTGCTGGATCAGAGCGGAATCTGCTACTGCCTTTATGACGGCGTGAAGCCAAACCCGACCGTGAAAAATGTGGACAGCGGCCTGGCGATCCTGAAGGAGGAGGCCTGTGATTTTGTGGTATCGATCGGAGGCGGGTCGGCCCATGACTGTGCGAAGGCGGTCACGATCCTGGCGGCGAACGGGGGCAGCATCCTGGATTACCGCGGGCTGGACCAGAGCAGGGTGCCGGCCCTTCCGTTGATCGCGGTGAACACCACGGCGGGCACTGCCAGCGAGACCACGAGGGCTTATGTGATCGTCAACGAGGAGACTGGGGAGAAGTTCGGCTCCAGGGACCAGTATGTGATCCCGGCGGTCGCTGTGGACGATCATCAGCTGATGATGGGGCTGCCAAAAGGCCTGACGGCGGGAACCGGGATGGACGCCCTGACCCATGCTGTGGAGGCTTATGTTTCGGTCAACGGGTTTGTGATCACCTCGGAGCTGGCTCTGGGTGCGATCCGGCTGATCTTTCAAAATCTGGAAAAGGCGGCCCTCTGCCCGGATGAGGAGAGTCGTGAGGGGATGGCGGCAGGCCAGTATCTTGCGGGCCTGGCCTTCGGAAACGCGGGCTGCGGTCTGGTACATTCCATGTCCCATCAGCTCAGCGCCGTCTACGACCTGCCCCATGGTCTGTGCAATGCGGTCCTTCTGCCTGCGGTATGCCGGTTCAACTTAAGTGACGGAGAGGCCAGGAGAAAATACGCGCAGATCGGGGAGATGCTTTTCCCGCTGGAGGTGCACGGCAAGACAGATCAGGAGAAGGCAGAATACCTGATCGGGCAGATCGAGGCCATGTCAGACCGGATCGGGACGAAACGCCGCCTGTCTGAGCTGAATGTGAAAGCGGAGGATATTTCCCTGCTGGCGGAGAAGTCCCTGTGTGACGGAAGCCTGGGGAATAATCCGGTGCAGCCGACAAAGGAGCAGATTGAGGAGCTGTTTGCTTCTTTGATGTAGGCGTGAACAATACATGGAAACGGAGGTAAAAGAATGGTCAGAGCAGATGAGGGAATGGGTTTTCTTCTGAAATATGAAAATGTGGCATGGTACGAGGACGGGGCTGTCCGTATTCTGGACCGGAGGATCTACCCGGTGCGGGTGGAGTATGTGGTCTGCCGCAGACATGAGGAGGTGGCGAAGGCCATCGCGGACATGGTGACCCAGAGTGGAGGGCCATACACCGCGGCAGCCATGGGCATGGCGCTGGCGGCCTATGAGGCAAAGGATATGGCGGAGGCGGAGCTTCTGGCCTATATGGAGCAGGCGGCGTATACCCTTTCTCATGCCAGGCCCACCACGGTTGAGAAAATGAAGCGGGTGACGGAAGGAGCCATGAACGTGGTGCGGGAGGAAGTGCAGGCGGGCAGGGCAGGACAGGCGCTGGTGGACGCCCTGGCGGACTATGCATTTTCCTATATCAACGGCAACTATACGCGGTTTCAGTCCATTGGGAAATACCTTGCGGATAAGATCCCCAGGGGCGGCACCATCATGACCCAGGGTTTTGCGGAGACGGTCATC
>ERZ791803.1359-NODE-1359-length-11582-cov-3.750499_pt1 | contig 11582 bp, 8 predicted proteins | sample MGYA00510307_ERZ791803 | MGnify/ENA primary metagenome ERZ791803 (study PRJEB30046, sample SAMN00791963) | human gut metagenome | study: EMG produced TPA metagenomics assembly of the A metagenome-wide association study of gut microbiota in type 2...
CCAGCTTCAAGACTCGATGCTTCAGCGCAAACGCAATCCACCTCCGCTCCACGAGGGCTGGTTCATAAAACTCGGGTTTTCAAGCCAAATTTCCAGATTTCAGGCGACGAAGCAGCGGTGTAGCACTCCAAATCCGGTTCAGCACGAACCAACTACTCTACCGGGGCGTACAGGGCGTCGTTAGAAGTAGGCAGTGCACTGCAAGAGGTACAGGCCCTCGCTACCTGCTCGATGTCTTTTAATAGGCAACCTTCAATTATTCTTTAGCTCGTTAAAGTAAGGTAAGTTTCCTCTTACTTCAGTATGTTGAAGTCCAGATTCCAACGAAACAACGGCTGATGTTAATTACATCGATGCAGTAGTTGTGAATGAACCCTAAACACATCCCAAAGTTTCGTTCATGTACCTCGCCTCCTTGTAGCAAGGCACAATAGCACAGAGTTCATAAAATAGCCAGCTCTTTGCGGATATATTACAACCAGAAAGTTGCGCTTTTATCCAGGGTCTTCTTCCTCTGTTTCCAGTCCGGCATCAGCATCGTTAGGAACGCATAGAACTGCTTTGAATGATTGGGGTGAACGAAGTGGCAAAACTCGTGCATCACAACATATTCGATACAGTTGCGTGGGGCTTCTAATAGCCTCTTATTCAGCGTAACAATTCCCTTTTTGGCCAGACAAGATCCCCACCTGGTCTCCATATTCCGAATCCGTAATTCTGGCATCGGCACCCCATATTTTTGAAATACGGGGTAGGTCTCCAAAATAATTTCACCGAAAATGGATCGACACTGCTCATCCAGGTAACGGGTCACCATCTTTTGCTTTTTTGCAAAGTCTTCCGTGTCTTTCACACAAAGGTGCAGATAAATCCCATCAGAGGAAATTGTGTCCCGCACATTTCTCTCCACTTTCAGGCGGACTCCTCTGCCCAGCAGATAGAAAGTCTCTCCACTGACATACTGCTTGGGTTGAGGGGCATACTGCGCCATCTCACGAAACTTTCTTTGTGCTGAGCGAATATAGGCCCCTTTGCTTACCACAAAATCATCGACTTTTTCAGCCGGGACATCAGGATTAGCTGAAACATAAACCATGCAGTCCTTATGAACCCGCAGATTGAGATTTTTTACCAGCTTCTGCTCCAGCAGGTAGTGGATCTCGTTGTTTTCATATACGACGGTTCTTTCCTGCGTCATTGCTGTCAAAACCTCCGAAGTGCTACTGTTTTGACATTTTCGATGATCTTATCAATGGTGTCAAAAGACAGTTTTAATCCCCGTTCTTTCTCATAGTCATAAAAAAGGTCATCAATATCCTGCGAGATTCGGTCGTGGATTGTTTTGTTGTTGGTCCAATCCACTTGACTGTGGTTGGCCACAATTTTTGTAATCTCTTCCGCAATCTCCGCAGCAAAATCAGGAGAAACTTCCGCTTCTTTTGCTTCGTCGAATACCGCTGACAGAACACCGTAAAACGCCTGGGCGTGGACATTATTCTTAATGGATTCCGGATAGGTCACAGTGCTTTTTCCGGCGTGATAGTCTTCCATGATGGTACGCATCTTTGCCAGATATTCGGCCTCAGAGATCACCTTTTCCTTGTACTGCTCCAATGCGTCCTTGATTCGCTTGGAGAAACTGTCGTAGTATGCAGGATTCTCCTGATACTTTTCGCTGATGCTGCGGGTCAATTTGCTGGTAATAGCATCTGCCTTTGCTCGAAGAGATCCCAACTCCTCCAATTCCCGTTCAAAGTCATCCTTGTTCAGAATATCGATGGGGCTGGTAATTTGCTTCAGGCCAGCTACCGAGAGGTGTGTATCCAGAAGATTTTGCATCAGCGGCTCATATTCCCGGTTATCAATGGCATCGCAGTAACGGATTTTCACACTGCGGCGCACCTTGGAGAAAAAGATAAAAGTGTTTTGATACTGCTTCACTTCATCTTTCGGAACGGCTGCATACGCCTGTTCCGCATTCAGCACCATATTCAACGCTTTGCCAAAAGCACAGAGAAGATTATAAAAGTTCTCTCGCTTCTTATCGTCAGCAAGAAACACTTCCACTTCTTCGGTGTCGCGTGGATTTTTCAAGTCTGCAAACAATTCTGTCAACCGAGTATAGGCTTCCCGCAGGCCAGCCACAGAGGACATGACATCCACCACGACACCCTTCAAGTCTCCACCGTCAAAGTTCTCCAGCCCGGCACCGCTGTACAGATCCATAGCGGTATCCAGCTTTTCAATCAGTCCACGGTAGTCCACAATGAGGCCGTAGTCCTTGCCTTCATACAGACGATTGGTGCGGGCAATAGCCTGGAGCAGACCGTGTTCTTTCAACTCTTTGTCAATGTAGAGCACCTGGCAGATAGGGGCATCAAAACCGGTAAGCAGCTTACTGCACACAATAAGAATATCGATGTCCCCTGCGCAGAACTGGTTCTTCATTGCCTCTTCGTAGGCATCTGCGTCACCGTAGCGGTTCATCATTTTATTCCAGTAGGCAATGACCTTATCGTCGGCACCCTCGTCTATATCATCTACACTTTCCCGCAGATCAGGCGGTGAGATCACCACGGCACAGTTCAAATCCCCAAATTGCTCAAAGCACTCCAGATACCGAATCGCATCCCGCTTGTAGTTAGTGGCCAGCATAGCCTTAAAGCCGGTATCTTTGTACCCATCAATGAAGTGCTCATTGATGTCCAGAGCGATCCGCTTGATACGGGCATCGGTGGAAGTCAGGCGGCGAATACTGCTCCATTTCCGGGAAAGGTCATCCCGCTGCGCTTCCGTAAGCCGCTTTGTGGTCTGTTTGAACCAGAGGTCGATATTTGCCTCGTCCACATTCTGTTCCACAAAGCGGCCTTCGTAAATGAGCGGCACAATGGCTCCGTCATCCACACCGTCCTTGATGGTATATTTGTGGATCAGCTTACCGAACTTCGCCATGGTGTTTTTCTCTTTTTTCATCAAAGGCGTACCGGTAAAACCTATGTAGCAGGCATTAGGGAACACCGCTCTCATTTTAGTGGCCAGCAGACCATAGTTGGAGCGATGGCTCTCATCCACCAGCAGGAACACATCCCGTGAAAAGTTCTTGTGCTCCATTTTCTCAGCGGTATTGAACTTATTGATAATGGTAGTGACCACATCCGCCTTGCCGCTATTCAGCAGCTCCACCAGATTCCGTCCACTGGTAGCTCTGGCCGGATTAAGACGGGTGTGAGCAAAGGTGGCGGCAATCTGACGATCCAGTTCCTTGCGGTCAGTGACAACGACTACTTTCGGGTTGCAGTCGGCCAGTTCCATTAAGATATACTTTGCCAGCATAACCATAGTCAGGCTCTTGCCGCTGCCCTGAGTGTGCCAAATGACGCCGCTTTGTCGGTTGCCCTTTTCGTCTGGCTGTTGAATGGTCTTGATAATCTCTTTGATGGCGAAATACTGCTGATACCGGCAGATTTTCTTTACATTGGCATCAAAGAGCACAAAGTACCGGATCAGTTCCATGACCCGTTCTTTACTGAACAGAGAAATCACATTCCGATCCTGTTCAGTGGGTATGCGGTCAGTCACATATTGGGCCAGTGCCTCCTCCAAAAAAGCGGTATCCTGTTCCTTCCACACATTCCAGAATTTTTTAGGCGTGCCGGTGGTGGCATACTTCACAGCATTTTTATTGGTCGCCATCACAATCTGGGCAAACTTGTAGAGCTGTGGGATATACTCCTTTTGCTGGTTGCGGATATTCTGCTCCACAGCCTGTTCTACGCTGATCTGGGGCGTTTTACACTCAATGACAGCGAAAGGGATACCGTTGATAAACAGCACGATATCTGGCCTGGCATTGTGAAGCTTGTCCCGACTGTCTACTGCAAACTCCTCAGTAACATGGAACAGGTTGTTTTCCGGATGTTCCCAGTCAATGTATTTCAGATTGAAACTGAGGGTTTTACCCTCACCGACAGTCTCTGGATAGCTTTTGCCCAGCAGCAGTGCGTCATAGATTTTTTCACTGGAGCGGATTAGGCCATCAGTTAAAGGCTCATCCAGATCTTCCATAGCCCGCTCAATGTTGGCGGCGGAAAACTCGTTTTCCGCGCCGGCGAAGGCATAGCGGTTGAGCCGCCGCAGTTGGCCTCGGAGAATATCTTTCAGTAGCACATGGTATCGGCTGCCTCTCTGCGCCTCGCAGTCCTCCGGTGATATGTAGGTATAGCCCATGGACCGCAGTAGATCAATAGCTGGCTGCTGGCTGATATTCTTTTCTAAGTACAGGGATTTGTCCATGGTTGCCTCCTTTCGGAAATATCAGTAAAAGCAGGAATAGCGGGGCGGGAAATCCCGCCTCGCTTATGGCTTAATTCCATATTTTTCTTCAATGCCTTTCAAAAAAACTTCCTGTTGTTTCGGTTTAACAAAAATATAGTCAAACACTTCTTCTAACAGATCCAGCATGACCGCTGATTCGCCTGCCTCTACCTCCACAATCTCGTTGCTGTTTGTGCTCTTTTTGGGGTGCGCACCAAAATTAGCGACTCTGCGCATAACTTGGAGCATGGCAACAAGTTTAGTGGGGATGTTGCTACTACCCTCTAATTCTTTTATCTCCTCTTCAAGATTTTTCTTTTTGATATGTAGTTCTTCATGCAAAAGCATTTGCAACAAATAGCGGCTCAGAGTGGCACTGGCACGAGGACTTATATTATTGACATCTTCGCTTTCACGAAAGAGTTGAGCATATTTAGGTGGAACATACTTATCAAGATTTCTACCTACAGAATAGTGCGGATAAATTATGTTTTCCTCGTCAATTTGATCTATCCAGTATTCTTCTGTATAGCCAAATTCAAGACCGTGCTGTAATTTGATAATCAGTTTTTCACATTCTGGACAAAATCCATATTGGATTGCATACCCCCCTCTATCATAGTCTTCCTCTGGCGATGGTGCTGGAAAGACAACTTCCTTCCAATCAATATATGCTGCGGTTGCACAATACGGACATTTCATACTTCCACCCTCACTATTCCCGTCAGCAACAGTTGCATCAGGGCTTTTTTCTTTTGTTTTTCCTGTTCGATGTCCTGCCTGAGCAGTTCAATTTCACGGTCAGCTGCAGAAAGAACTTCGGCAATGGCGATTTGTTCTTCCATATCTGGAATGTCAATTGTTAAACAACTATACTTAGATATCCAATGTCTTTCGTGACCACCCACAGTAAACTTGATTAACTGCATTGCTTCGTATGCAAAAACTATGCTAAATCCATCTTTAATCGTTAGAATTTTCATTGCTGACGACTTTACCTTAAAAGGGAAGTCCACATATTTTGTTGCCGTTGTAAAATCGTCAAATATTACCACTGGTACTTTAGTAAAAACGCCCTCAGTTTCATTAGTGTAACCTAAAATGAAAGTTTTTCCCGCAGTCAATACTGGGGTCTTATATGAATCGTCATAATCGGTCGTCTTAACCAAATAAGCAGTTGGCTGTATATAATTAAAGATTTCTCCTAATTCTACTGTCGTCCAACTTTTAATAAACCCCGGCAGGCGCTTTTTTCCGGTCAATAACTGCTGCATGAGATACTTTTTCTGTCGCTGCTTTTCGACCAGTCTCTTCTCTTTCAGTTCAATCACCTTATCCTGGATGGTAAGGATAGCGACAATTTTTCGTTGTTCTTCAATGGGCGGAAGTATGCAACCAATTGGGGCAAAGGAATCCCAATACAGTCGCTTCCGAAAATCAGTCACACCATAGGACTGTCGATTGATCTGATTGATCATCTGAGGAGTTCTGGTGTAATAATCCATAAATAAGGGGTAGACCTTATCATTTGGCTTTGCAACGATGTAGGCCGGACTCACCATTCCTGTCGTGCGCACAGTTCCAATAGCCCCTTGCCATGCCCGCATCATATTGAAAACCAGATCTCCGGACACTGCTTTCTTGTACTGAGATTTATCCTCGATTCGTTTTACTTTTTTGGGCAGTTCCTCCTCATCTACTTCGCCATCCGATACGCCGGAGTGAATGGATACCATCAAAAGCGGCAATTCTTCACTCCCTGGCTCTTTCCTTTCGGTATAGATGTCGCCAAAGGTGTATGGCTTCCAATCTGTCGGGGAAATCCCGGATACCGTCCGTATGTATCCTTTCGGAATTTCGCCTTGCCGGATTTGCTCGATTATATCTCGCGTTCTTAATATCATCTCTGCTCACCATTCTCTTGGCTCAAATTAACAATAGTTTCTGCAATACTGTCTTCTTGCTTCTGATGCTTTCCCTTTCGCATTTTATAAAACCAATCTGGAATAAGAAAACCCACTTCTCGTCTTTCTCGAATCTTATATTGCAAATCAATCAATTCTTGTTTAACAGATACATTGTTATCTCCTGATAGCTTATTTTCAATCTGATCGCAAAAACTATTAATTTTTCGCAAAAGTGAAATACTCTCAAAGACTTCTTTACAGACGGAATATGTATATTCTGCAAGTGGTGTTAACCATGATAAAATACATATCAGCTTTATAAAGTCAGGATTAACAATGAACATAGTTACAATCATAGCAACGACTACAGCCAGCAAAATGCCAAGCTGAAAACAGATATAAGATTTATGCAACCCGTAGTCCCATCTTACATTTTCTCGTTGACAATGAAAAATCTGAGCTTCACCTGGCAAAGAGGAGTAATCACTATACCAGTTTTTCATATCAGAGGTATCTACACCCGAAAATTCACTTATCGTCTTTGCAAGATCGGTCTTATTTGGTAATTCGCCCCACTCAGACTTAGTTCCTCCTATAGCCGAAACAAAAAGCGTCACATCAATATACTGTTGTATGGAAGCCGCATGTTTTTTGTGAGAGGAAATATGTCCATCCGAGTATTTGTTAAACACAACCAATCCTACGGCAAATAAGCTGGATATTGCAGATAGTGTATCACAATCTACAATAGACGCAACAATAGAACAGATCGCGAATATGAGAGTCCCCCTCAACTTTATCCGACTGGCTCTTTTCGCATGAGAATACTCGTTTCTTTGAGCTAACTGGCATTTGAGTAAAAATTCTTCATTCTGACAAGCAAAAATACTATTATCCGTATGTCGGGAAGTCGCTTCCAAAAATTTCACCCCACTTTTTAATAGCCTCTTTATGGTTACCAGCCTGTTCTTGTTGCCAAGCTTCACATGCCTTATTGTAATCAGTCCATGCCTTTTGCTGAAGGCGCAACTTATCGTCTATGTCAAGATTGTTGATATCACCTTGAATTCCTTTCATATCATATACTGGATTCAAAATATGTCCTGCTATATAACTCAACGCATCTCGAAAACGAAGATCTATATACTCATTTAGTACTGCTTGAGAATCCGCAAAATTTATAATCATCGTTTCAAGCATATATGACGGCAGTGTTTTGGCGTTCTTTACTTTATTCCATTTTTTGCAGAGGCGAATTAACCCTAACACACGCCCATCTTTACTTTGGTTTGTGCTTGTAACATGCCCTTTGTCTTTATCAGGTGCTGTCTTTTTCCAATTCCCATTTCCGTTTGGAATCAAATAGTATGACCTACCATTGCTTTCTTGTACCGTATGGAAACAAGGTACAATATCAAAAGACCATTCCTTTGATTTTAGATTTAAAATAATCGCTTCGCCGTTTCTACGAATCTCAGAACGCGAATATTCTCTCACTGATTCTAACTTTTTCTTAAATTTATTAGATACCTGGGTACTGTTAAGTGTTCCATCTTCGCGTGTGCAATCTTTTTGTGCTGCATTGGTGGTACTTGCAGTTATTCTGACCTCGTCCCATGGGTCATCGGAATAATACGTTGCACCGTTAGCAGCAATACCGATCATCAAATCCACATCATCAAGATCACGGCATTTAGTCTTTCTCGCAAACGAGCCAAAATGTACATTAAAGCTATCACATAAATCAAAGAAGCCGTCCTTGTCATCAAATTCGGCGATATTATCAAGCAGGTTGTTTTGACTCGTTCTTGCTTCGGATACAACATCTGGGTCAAGATTGACAATATCCCTCATAAATTCAGCAAATGCATTATTAACGGTTGTAGCCAACTCCTCTACCTCCTTAGATTCCAAGTTCATCCATATATTTTTTCATCTGCGCTTGTACTTGAGCCAGTTCCGCCTCGATATCAGCAATGTTTCGCTGCACCTCGTCGATATCCACCAGTTCTTCTTCCTCGAAGGTATCCACATACCGGGGGATATTCAAGTTGAAGTCGTTCTCCTTGATCTCGTCGAAGGAGGCCACATAGCTATACTTATCCTCGTTCTGTCGAGCTTGATAGGCATTGACAATACGGGTGATGTCGCTGTCCCGCAGGATGTTCTGGTTCTTACCCTTCTCAAAGTTCCCGTCACCGGACGCGTCGATGAACAGTACATCCCGGCAAGTGCGGTTCTTCTTGAATACCAAGATGCAGGCCGGGATTCCGGTACCGTAGAACAGGTTAGCCGGTAAGCCGATGACCGCATCCAGCAGATTCATCTCCACCAGCTGACGGCGAATTTTTCCCTCGCTGGCTCCACGGAACAGAACACCATGGGGCAGCACCACCGCCATGCGACCGTTCTTGGCATCCAAACTGGAGAGCATATGCAGCACAAAGGCATAATCACCTTTGGAAGTAGGAGGCACACCCCAATCAAAACGGTGGTATTGATCCAGTTCGGCGGACATTTTCTTCTTTCCCTTACTATTCGCCTCGGCCTCCGAGAGAAACCCGCTGTCCCACTTGTCCAGACTAAACGGCGGATTTGCCACCACCACCTGGAACTTCATCAAATTATCATTCTCAACATTCTGAGGATTGGAGAGAGTATCGCCCTGCCAAATCCGGGCATCATCCACACCGTGCAGGAACATATTCATAGTGCAGAGAGCCCAGGTCTGAGCGTTGAGCTCCTGGCCATAGATAGCGACCTTGCCACTGGGTACTTTCTTATAGGCTTTCAGCAGCAAACCGCCGCTGCCGCAGGTGGGGTCGTAGATTCGATCGTTCTCCTTGGGCTGCACCAGAGAGGCCACCAGCTCAGAAACCTGGCTTGGCGTGAAAAACTCCCCGCCCTTCTTTCCGGCATCAGAGGCGAACATGGCAATCATGTATTCATAGGCATCTCCGATGATATCGGCGGAGCCCAGCTGACTGGGACGCAGATCCAGGCCATTGAAATCCTCCAACAAATTCCGGAGGGTGGCATTTTTCTCTTTGGGTTCACCAAAATCAACCTGGGAGTTGAAGTCGATAGCCCGAAATACATTTCGCAGTTTTCCGCTGTTATGTTCCTCGATATGGTTCAATGCCACATTGATTTTCTGGCCTATTTCAGCATCGTTCCGGTTGGCATAGAGATAGTCGAAGGTGGACTGCTCGTCCATTGCAAAGCGTTCCCGGCTCATGGCCCGTTCCACCCGGCGCATATCCCCGTCATACTGTTTGATATACCCTTCGCGTCTCTCTTTGGAAACATCGCTGAGGTACTTTACGAACAACATGGAGAGGATATAGTCTTTATAGCGGGAACTGTCGATCTTGCCGCGGAAACTATCACAGGCGTTCCACAGGACCTGTTCAATATCTTTTCTGGTTGTCATCTTCATTTCCCTTTCTTTGCTCTTTTGTACGCCTGATTCAGTACACCAGCATAATACTTTTCTTTTTCATCTGCCAACATCCTAAGTAATTGGCGTTCTCTTTTGGCCAGCAGATTGAACTGGGAGATTTTACGCTGATCCTCCACGGAAAGAAGGGCCAATTCAAAGTCAGCTAAAAATCTTGCGTTAACTGCGCCAAGCATATTACTGGTTGCATTCTCATAAATTTTTCGTTTTATCTTTTCTGTATTCAGCAACCAAAAAAGATACTCCGGCAACAGGCTCTTATCTTCAACTCGAATCACTGCAAAGTTTGAGGAAACCACCATTCCAGATGTAGTTTCATCAATCAGAACTGCTGTATAGGGAGCTGTAAGGCGGACAATGATATCTCCGCTTTGCGAGAGGTATTCTTCTTTCAGCGGTTCTTTTGCTTCATAAATATCGGCCTCTTTTAATTGAATTGTCCCTTCCTGCTGGATACACCGCAGATTAATCAAGGGATATCGATACTCACTTGGCTCTTTGGCCTGTTTTCTCGACAAGACCAGGCCGCTGCGAACACTCGCAAGGTCCTGCAATTTCATTCCTTCACCTCTTTTGTCACGGTTAATAAATAACAATAACTTTCTAAAAAGATTTTCCCCTTATGAATTGTTCCCATTATACACCAGGCCATTTTCCCTTGTCAAGAGCGAATTTGTCATGGTAAAAAAATAACCTTTAGTCTTCTCCGCATATAAGCTTGCTGTCCACTCCCTCCTTATTGAAAAACTGGGGGGTAGTGTTTCTTGCATCTGCTCCTCGTCCATCATTTTCATCAAACCATACACCGCAGTCCGTGGGCAGAAAACTCACCACATTGCGAGAGCATACGGTTCGCATCCGTAAGGTCGAGGGTTCGATCCCCTTCGGGTCCACCAAAACTAGAAATCGCTGCAGTTTTTACTGCGGCGATTTCTCATTGGATCGCCCCATCAGCTCTGCCGGTGGGGCGCCCCGTAAAAAGAGCTTTAATATCAAACATCGAGTGAAGTGAGCCGCTAACATGAACCTTCCGCTAATAGAAATCTGCTATTAGAACGGTGATTGCCCGTTTACAGGCTGTATGGCAAGTGATGCAAGCGGAATAAATTTCCATGTATCTTGACACGCTTGCCGGTAATAGGCTCTTATAGGGCCTACGCAAGCCTCCGGCTTAACCGGCGGTTATGGCTTGACCACAGACGGATTTTGCTTTGATTATCGGAAGGATTCCTCGTACGGAGAATCCTCTTTTGTTTATTGCAGCGCAGATCATGGGGCCGCACTCTTCAGCATCCTGTCCAGTCCCCAATGGCTGGAATCTGCTCACAGACATGTGCCGGGGCGGCGGACTGTTCCAGCTTGACCTGGAAGGGACGTCAAGCCAGAGAAGAAGCTTTTTATAATTCCGGCAGTGCCCCGCGGCGGTTGGTGGAAGAGTGGCCTGCTGCTTTGGGATTCGGATCGCTGATAACGAATTTTCCGCTCACCGATGCGCAGTTTTCATGCCGCAAAGTCCGGACCCTCCCGCCGGAAGAACAACCGTCTGCCTTGGCGGCTGGCTCTTATAAGAAATACCATACGCTTCTTCCGCCGTGCGTATTGAGCCGTTTAGGGCGGCAGAGCGGTTTCTTCCCACGAAAAGCGGCTTGCCTTGCGGGACATACTGCGCTGCAAGGCGGCGGAAAGGGGGTCCCTTTGTCGGGACGCGAGAGAACAAAACAGCCCCCCTTCGGAATGCCCGAAGGGGGGCTGCGGATCTATCAGAGCTGCTTGACCGTGTAATACACCGCCAGGGCAAAGACCACTATGGCCAGGGCCCACATGGCGTAATAGGCGATGGTGCTGCTGAACAGAGCGATGGCCAGCGCCACGACGGACAGGCCGCAGGCCGCATAGATGGG
>ERZ791803.1362-NODE-1362-length-11551-cov-2.558629_pt1 | contig 11551 bp, 12 predicted proteins | sample MGYA00510307_ERZ791803 | MGnify/ENA primary metagenome ERZ791803 (study PRJEB30046, sample SAMN00791963) | human gut metagenome | study: EMG produced TPA metagenomics assembly of the A metagenome-wide association study of gut microbiota in type 2...
GCAGATGGGGGCCGCCCTGCTCTCGGCTCTGGCGCTGACCATCGTGAACCTGAACATCTACGCCATCCCCTTCCTGGCTCAGGGGCCGCTGCAGTTTGCCGCCTGCGGCCTGGACGGAATCTGGGAGTGGGGCGCCCCCTGGTTCAACTGGACTTACGGCACTTATCTGCTGGTGCTGGCGGGGCTGTTCCTGGCCCTTTCCCTGGGGGCCGCCGGTCTAACAGTGTTCCTCTCCCAATACAGCGGCAACTACATCGCCATGCCTCTGAAGGCGGTCCCCCTGTTCGTGGCGGCTGGCGCGGTGCTGGGCTCCTGGCTGCTGGACATGCCCTTCACGTTCCGCAGTCTGGGCAACGGCGCCGTCTGTGTTAGAATTTTGGATTTCCTCTATACGATAGAAATGCTCAAATATCATAGACAGTGTTTCTGCCGGAATAGTAGGCCCATATTTCTTAAAAGAAAAAATTTGTTAACATCGACGGAATGTATCAAGACTTTACAACATGCAGGACACGAATTATAATGAGCGCATGCGGCAAGTACAATATGCGGCACCTGTAGGTCGGTCCAGGGGGGTAATCATATGCAAATGACAGCAGCAGTTATCAATGCAGGGCTGGGAGATTTATCTCTCGGCCTTGAAATGGCAGGGATTAAGGTGGTCGCCGCCTATGAAACGGACAAGGGAATGGCGGTGATACATCGCAATAACTTTGATGCGCCGGTCTTTCCACTTCCTCTTAAGATCGATGAGGTGAAAACTATTCCCCGAGTCGATATTCTTGCAGGAAGGCTTTATCAACAGCCGCGAACCCACCCTAAATTTATTGCACGGGAGGCCTCCACAACCGGTATTAGTGGCTTTCTGACGCTATTGGACGACCAACGGCCCCGTGCCTTTTTCCTCACATTCCGAAGCGCCTTTTTGAAAGAAGAGCCAATGCAGAGCTTTCTGAGCTCGGCGGTTGAGAGAGGCTACCGGTGCGCATACCGAATTTTCAACATCATGAAGGAAACTGGATCACCTGTTACAGAGCATATAGGCGTTATAGTGGGAGTCAAGTGGGGGGAATGTGCATTTGAATTTCCTGAGGAGCGATTTTTAGCTCCGTTGCCGCCGGAGGATTTCTTGCAAATAGAGGAATCGGTTGCCCCCTGGTATTTTGACCTAAAGAAAATGGAGCAGGAGAGCATGCTGCCCCATCGAAATGGAAAACGATTTTACTGCTGGAAATCTCACGCTTATGAAGGGGTCGACCTTGTGGGGTGGAACTATTGGAAGATTCCGCTGATCGATACCGGAGACCGGTTCCGTAAAATGACACATCGCGAGATCGCGAACCTAAAAGGACTCCCGGCCAGCTATAACCTGCCCGATCATAAAAACAGATCCTGGCTCTATCAAAAGCTTATGTACGCAGTCAATGTCCAGGTTACCAGACAAATTGCAGACAGGCTCATCCGCAGTTTGAGCGATGCTCCTATACGGGAGAGGCAAATTTCACAAGAGGAACAATTTGAAAATCTATTTGCACGCTATCTGGCAGAATTGGCGGATAAATCAGATATAAAATGGAGTGCGCCAAACCACAATCTAGGCTGTGATTTTATGCTCCAGGCAAAGGGGCAGGTGTTGTACTTTGAGTTGAAATGTTATCGCGGCAGATATGCCCGGTTACCCGGCATCGAGAAAATCTGCGATCGATTTTCCCGTCTCTCAGGAAACGGTAAGCCCGTGCTGGTCTTTGCCAACGAGGTACCTGAATCGATCCGGGCTAAATGCTGGCGGGAGTATCAGGTTTCCATATGGGATGTTCAAAATTTGCTGTGGTTGTTCGGTGAATATGGATACATCAAAAATGAGTTTATCGCGTTACTGGATTATACAATCAGTGACATTGAACCACAGCCTCCGAACCCGAATGTACTTCAGGAAATGCTGGAGTACCCCCCAAAGTCAATTTTAGAAGTAGATCCGGAAATCACAGGGGAGCCACTTTCAAGAATGGCAGCAGAGGCAGATGCTGATGCAAAAAAGGAAACAATCAAATGGGAAGATCGGTTGCGGCATATCAAACCAGGTCTCGAACAGTTTCAGGAGTATGAACAGTTTTGCGTGGATATCTTGAAATACACGCTTGGTGAATACCTGACTCTGTGGCAAAGGCAGGAGAGAACGGACGATAGCTTGCATCGGTTTGACTTGTGTTGCAAGATCAAGAGCGGCAGACAGGAGGATTTTTTTGACATAATCACGCATTATTTTCACACAAAATATATTGTGTTCGAGTTTAAAAATTATGGTGATAAGATTAGTCAGAAAGAAATTTACACAACAGAAAAATACCTATATAGAACAGCTTTGCGGAAAACGGCAATCATCATCTCCCGACGGGGAAGCGATGACCACGCTCTTCAGGCGGCAAAGGGTAGCCTGCGGGAGAATGGAAAGTTGATTCTGTGCCTTTCTGATCTGGATTTGCTGAAAATGGCGGACATCAAAGCGCAAGGAGAAAAAGAACCGGCGGATTTCCTGAGTGAAATGTTGGATCGCCTGTTGATCCACCTGGAAAAGTAAACCGATACGGATTCCCCTGATGCTGTAAGCCCACTCCGCCCACTTTGCTTAGTTTGACCCAGACCCCGACCCAAATCGCAGATAAACTGTACCTAAGAAAATGGACACATTGGATTTGACCCATGGCCCCGTTTAGTGCAAACGCATTTGATCAATGGGGTCAGAGGCACCTCATCTGTGATAAAATAAGATCACCAGATGGAGGTGCTGCATGAGCACAAAAAAACAATTCACGCCGGAGGAGATCCGGCATCTACGGGCAAACCCGTACGCAGTGCATGACCGCGGACGCGATCTCCTACACGCTCGCCTTCAAGGAGGCGTTCTGGGGCCTTGAGCCTGCAAGGGTACACTGGACCGGCCACCTTCCGCAAGCTGGGCTACAATACGGAAGTTTTGGGCTTTGAGCGGGTCCAAAACACCACCAAGCGCATTCGACGGGAAGCCAAGTCTCTGAAAGGGCTCCGCGAGGGTGCCCGGGGCGGCGTGCGCCTGCAAAGGGAGGCAGCACCGGCGGACTCCCCGTCAGACGAAGCTGCCAGACGGATGCGGCGGGAGATCCTGTGCCTCCAGCAGCAGATGGCGTTTTTAAAAAAAGTCATGCGGCTGCACGACAAGCCGGAACAGTAGTCATGGACAGTGCCGGAGAACGGTTCGCGGCCATCCAGGAGGCGTTGGCGGACCGGAAGAACATCCTCACCGTGAAAGAGCTGTGCGAATTGGCCGGTGTGTCCCGCTCCGGCTATTACAACTGGGGGCGTTCCGAACGAGCCGGGGAAACGAGGGAGCAGAGGGACCGGACAGATTTTGAGTGGATTTTAGAGGCGTACCGGTTCTGCGGCTACGCAAAGGGAGCCCGGGGCATCCATATGCGGCTGCTGCACATGGGCGTGCGGATGAATGTGAAGAAAATCCGCCGGCTCATGCGGAAGTACCGTCTCACCTGCCCCATTCGGAAGCCGAATCCCTACCGCAGATTACAGAGGTCTATCCGGATGGGCAGCACCGCGGAGAATCTGGTGAACCGGGAATTTGAATCACGCGGTCCCAGGGCCATCCTCCTGACGGATATTACCTATATCCCTTTGAATGGGAAGTTCTGCTATCTGTCCACGATCCTGGACGCCTGCACGAAACAGGTCTTATCCTATGCCATGAGCGAATCTCTGGAAGTGGATTTCGTCCTGGAGATGGTGGAGCGGCTGGTGCAAAACCACGGCGCCTCGCTGAACAAGGAGACTGTGATCCACAGCGACCAGGGGACCCACTATACCAGCTTGAAGTTCATTCAACTGGTGGAGAGCCGAGAACTGCGCCGGTCCATGTCCCGCAGGGGCAACTGCTGGGACAACGCACCCCAGGAGAGCTTTTTCGGGCACATGAAAGACGAGCTGGCCGGTGAGATCCCCGGTTGGACATCCTTTGCGGATGCGAAGGCATCCATTGACCGCTGGATGGATTATTACAACCAGGACCGCTGCCAGTGGGACTTGGCGAAGCTGTCCCCAAACGAATTTTACGAGTACATCTCCACAGGTGAGTACCCCGCCGGCATGCTGCCACAATGGGTCAAATGATTTTGCCCTTGACTTGGGGAGCACTTTCATTTCCCGTTGACCCAGATCAACCTGACCAACCCACTGATCCAGACGATCCAGGTCAGCGCACCGATCCGAGTATCCCTGACGAGCCAAAGCTTCCGCAGACTGGGGCCGGATCCCGTTGGTCCCTTGCAGGGATCCTCGGTGCGGCAGGTATGATCCTGCTGCTGTTTGGTATCTTCAGCAAGAAAAAATATCATGGGAAACGCGAAGCGTGACCACATCCTAATATGGGGCGGATCGCTCTTGATCGGTGCGGCCCTTTGCCTCCTTGTCTGGAACATGATGAATGAGCATCGGGCGGCCCGGTCCGCACAGCAGGCTTTAAAAGGCCTGACCGCCACAGAGGTACAGGCAAAGCTGCCGGAACCAGTACAGCCCCCAGCAGACATGAAAGCCGAGCCGTTGGATCCCGCGCGTGAGATGCCTACCACAACCGTGAACGGGGTGGAGTATTTGGGTACGCTGGAGATCCCATCCCTGGAGTTGGAATTAGCCATTATCAGCCAGTGGAGCGACAGTCTTTTGAAACTCGCCCCCTGCCAGTATCAAGGCTCCGCCTATCTGGATAACATGATCCTCGCGGGACATAACTACCGGGCACATTTTGCCGGACTGAAGGATATCCAAATCGGTGATGCCGTCATCTTTACCGATGCGGAAGACAGCTGCTTCCACTATGAGGTGTCCGGCTTGGAGGAACTTCCCGGAACGGCCATCTGCGAGATGGAGTCCGGGGATTGGAATCTGACCCTGTTTATCTGCACTGCTGGGGGAAGCGCCCGCTTCACGGTTCGCTGTATAAAGAGCGAACCATCTCATGCTCCCGGTGGAGCGCCTGACCAAGTCCTGTAGATCACCTCTGCATAAAAAGAGGAAGACACCCTCGCACCATGAACTGTGGTGTGAGGGTGTCTTTGTCTCAAGCGTTTGTCTTACCCGGAATAAAATGTGAAGGTATCTGCGGATCGGCGTGAACTGGCTGTCTTCACTACACCATCCTGCCGATCCAAAATGTGATCAACCGGTTCCATGAGCGGCAGCTGTCTGCTCAACAGCGAGCGGAGAAGTCCGGTGTGGAGTTCATTCCGCCTGACAAGGGACAGAGCGCATGACTGTCCCGTGGTTGCTCCTGTGCGCCGCTGTGTGCGGCGATGGCGGTGCCGGTAGGGGACATGCCGCCTAAGCTGTAGGACACAGTGTGCAAGCTGTGTGCCCCGAGCGTCCGCTCCTCCCGAAGCAAAGTGTGCAGGCGCAGTAGTCGGCCGATTTTAGTGCTGGATAAAAGCAGGGGGGCGCAAGCGTCCTTCCTGCCGGTCACACCATCCCGCAAAGCGGTGCGGGGCAACGGATTACGGGCTTTCGGAGACGGGCGTCACAGGTAGCCGGAATGGAGAAAAAATCCCGCAATCCCGCTGAAATCAAGGGGTTCAGAGGTGCACCCGCGAGGGTCACCGCAGGGATATTGGCCTGTTTTTGCGCCGATTTTGACACTGCCTGAAATTGTGAGTGTTCTGATAAGAAAATGTGTTTGCTGTCGCTATTTTCTGTTTCTGTGGTATGGTGTGTTGCTGACAAGGAGGGATGACCAATGACGACCAATCAGTCCCCGGTCCGGCGGTGCCAATACTGCGGGAGCAACGATCTTGGTCTGGGCTGGCAGCATGGCGAGGCCATGGTCGCCTTCAAGAAGCACGGCATCCTGGGCAACCGGATGCGCTGCCTGATCTGCCGCCGCTGCGACGCTGTGCTGTTCCAATGGGTGGCGGAGCCACATGGGTTCCCATTCATCCGGTAGGCCACGCAAGTCCTGCGACGCAAATCAAAGATAAAACCCCGGAGGTGAAAAAGAACATGGCAAAGCGAAGACTGTCCGGCGACGGCATAGTACGAAAGCGGGAGGATGGCCGCTGGGAGGGCCGCTTCGTCATCGGCCACAAGGAGAACGGCGAACCCATCTTCCGCTACATCTACGCCGACACCCAAAAAGAACTGACTGCAAAGCTCTGACAACACATCGACTTCTATCAAGGGGTAGACCTGACCGAGCGGAGCAGGATGACTCTGGGAGAGTGGCTTGGCCAATGGCTGGGGGATATCACCGGGACCATCCGGCCCAATACCATGACACGGTATCAGGGTGCGGTGGACCAGCACATCAAGCCCTATCTGGGGGACAAGCCCATCTCCCAGGTCAAAGGGAAAGACATCCAAAGGCCGTATGAAACACTGACGAAGCGAGAGAACCGGAACACTGGCGAGGGGCTGTCCAGCGGTACCGTCCGGGGCGTCCATTCCATGCTCCACAAAGCACTGGGGGCAGCGCAGCAGGCAAGCGTCATCCCGAGGAATCCCGTCGAGGAGATCAAGGCCCCAAAGTTCAGCTACAAGCCCAAGAGGGTGCTGACGGATGCGCGGCTGGATCAATTCATGGAAATAGTCCGGCAGGATTCCGTCTGGTATGACATCTTCTACAGGGAGCTGACTACCGGCCTGCGGAGGGGCGAGATCTGCGGCCTCCAGTGGACAGACTTCGATGAGGCGGATGGAACCCTCAGGATCCGCGGTACCATCCATGAGGAGCGCGGTGGCTAGCTGACGCCTTAGGGCACCAAGACCGCTACGGGAACCCGAACATCCTTCTGCCCCCCAGCACAGCGGAGCTTCTCAGGAAACGGAGAAGGTCCTCAATGACGGAATGGATTTTCCCCAATCCGATGAAGCCGGAACATCCAACCCGGCCAAGTGCAGCCTATGAACGGACGAAAGTCCTGCTGAAGCAGGCAGGACTGCCTGAGCTTCGATTCCATGATCTGCGGCATACGTTCGCGGCCCATGCCCTGGCCAGCGGGGTGGATGTCAAGACCCTATTCGGCATCCTGGGATATACACGGACTGCTTTCACCCTGGACACCTATACCCACACCACTGGCGATATGCAGAAGCGGGCGGCTGAGATCGTAGAGGAATTTCTTAAAAATATCTTTGAAGAGGAGTTGAAGCTATGGGAAGAAAGCGAAAAAACGGCGAAGGCACCGCCCAGCTGAGAAAGGACGGCCTTCCCAAGACGAAAAATGTGCTGGCCAAGACCAAAGGTGAGTGCGTGGATAAATTGAAAACACTGAAAGACACCATTGCACCTGCAAATCCGGCCAAGGTTCGGGCAGATATGCCATTTGGGAAGTGTCTGAACTATTGGTACGAAACCTACAGCAAACCATAAATCCGGCCCAGAACCCATCGAACCTACGAAGGGTATCTCCGGCTATACATCAAACCAAGGCTAGGCGATATTCCACTGAACAAACTAACAGAAAATGATAAGCAGCAAATTTGTGTGTGGATGAAGCCAGATGAGTATGCCAATGGAAAAGGTATTGCTGACAGCCAGATTCGATGTTGCCGCAGTCTATGCCGGCAGGCACTGGAGAAAGCAGCTGAGGAGCATTTGATCCTCTGCAACCCGGCCATTGGATACAAGTGTCCGCCTGCAAAACGAGAAGAGATGAAAATTCCCTCAGGGGAAACTATGCAGAGAGTACTCATCCAGGCCAAAGAGGAAAATTACTATGAACTCTTCCCTCTGGAGTTTGCCACTGGCCTGCGACTGAGGGAACTGGCCGCCCTTCAGTGGGACGATTTGAACTTAACGACTGGAGAGCTGCGGATCGACAAGCAAGCTAGCATTGTCGGATCAGAGGTAGTCATCTGTGAACCCAAAACAAAAGCGGCGGTTCGTACCATGATCCTGCCGCCATCCGTCAGGCGAGTGCTGGCAGAGTATAAGACCAAGGTGGATTCACGATGGATGTTTCCATCCCCAAAGAAAGAAGACTTGCCCATGCGTCCATCCTCGCCCCATAAGCGCCTGCACAGAATTTTGGATTATGCGGGATGTGAACGGGTGAGATTTCATGGTCCGTGCCATACTTTTGCAACCAACGCCTAGGCCTACGGAATGGACATCAAGACCCTGCCGACAATTTTGTGTTATGTATCCAGCGCTACTACCCTGAACACATATTCCCACATAACCGACGAGATGCAGCAATTGGCGGCGGAAAAGATTGACCGTGATACCGCGAAAGCAGAGGTCAAACAACCAGAAGAGCGGAGAGAACATTCCATGACAAACTTCCAAGCAAGGAAACGATGGAGTCGCAAAGCAAGCTGAAATGTTGCAAAACCGGCCCGCCGATGGAAGGTGCCCATCCGGCGGGCTGATTTTTTCTGTCTATGGGCAAATTTGTGGTCAAGAAATATTCTCAGAAAATATAAGAGAAGATTTATGCTGAAAATGCGACTGTTTGAGAGATAGCGGCAACTTCCAACGAGATTAGTTGGGAGGCGCTAAACAGTATTGGCACAAACAAAAAAGACGGGCACTCCTGAAAGGGGGTACCCGTCAAGTAGTTAAAGCAGAAATCCGTCTGTGGTATTTCTGTGGTCAAACGAGAAAACGCCGCAGTTTTCACTGCGGCGTTTTCTATGAATGAAATGTGTGGACAAAAAAGATGCACACTTTCAAAAGCTTTGCAACGAAACAGAATAAGCATTTTGGAAGCGTTTCAGTCTAATAACTTCTGCAACGGCTTTTATTGCCTTACTCCAAAAGACGAATTTCATCATCTTCAAACCAATTATTTTTCATGGCAGTTGCTTTCACTGCTTCGCAGTCATATGTATAAGCAATTATAGCCAAACTTTTTTGTGCGCGAGTACAAGCAACATAAAACAGACGGGTTGTCCTTGTTATACTATTGTCTTTACCCTCTCTTTCATTCTTGATATCAGTTTCTGTTTTTAGTTTGACGCCAAAAAGTTTTTCATAACTAAAAAGAAATCCTTTTGCTTCTGCGTCATCTATAATAACCATAACTCTTGGGAATTCCAAGCCTTTAACACCCTGATGTGTTGCAAACCTCGTATTATCAGAGACATATGCAAAATATTTTTCTAAAGTGGTAAATGGGACAGATAGAGCCTTTCTTAAAGCCGTTATCCTTATAGATTCGTCTGCGGCAGGAGATGACAATATGTTATCTACACGTTCATCCAGTTTAAATAGCCCTGTGTCTTGAATTGAGCGGAGGACATCCAAGCAAGTTGGAATAGCATCATCTTTCCATAGTTCCATCAATTTATCTACAGCACTTTCGACTTGCTGCAGTGCTTTTGTTTGATCGTCAAGAGAAATCCATTTCTTGCTTTCCATTAAAGGAGAATACTCTTTGACTATTTTTAGTACTTCAAAGTCATTATTGCCTTTATAGGCCTGAACAAGCGGAGATATAACTTTTGACAGAAAAGAAAGTTCTGAAATTGACCCATCTCGCAAAGATGTGTTAAATACAGGAACCTCATTAAGTGGTAAATACAGTTCTAAAAAGCCAAAGCGACTAGCAGCCATATGGTGTTCTAGTATGAGACTTTTATATTGTTTACTGTCACGCCACTCACCATCACCAGTTTCTTCAGACATGATTTCCGCAACTCGCTGCTCCGTCACTTCTTTATTAGCATCTGAAGAAACGATAAACAACCTTACATTTCCCACCTCTGCGTCTGACCGAGGGCGTTGTTGTTGAGTATCGACTGTAAACCTTATGGCATTTGCCAAAGTAACTATTCGAGATGCACTGCGATGGTTCATGATTTTTTGGGGCTTTACCCAGTCATCAGGGATACACTGAGAAAGGTTTTCTTTGCCATCTTGATAGATTCGTTGCATTGTATCCCCAAACATGCCAACTATGAACTTTCCTTTGTGCCTTTCGCATACGGTAAAAATGGCATCTACCAGTTCTTTTTTTGTATCTTGGCTTTCATCAATGAGGAGAATAGGATATTGGGAAATCAAAATGTTCTGCATAGTATCTTCTGCACAGATAAATTTCGACCCCATTTTTACTACTTCACTATGGTTGAGAGAATCATATCCTACATTATCTCCATTTGGATTATAGGTAAACCTTCTTACCGTATTGATTTTAGCTAGTCGCTCTTGCTTTTTTCGTATATCCTCTGCTCGTTTTTCTGAAGTTTTTCCCGTTTTGCTTTTTCTTTGCTTTTCTTCAAGTTCTGCGATTTCAAGGTTTATCGAATTGATTACCCACGCTTTGATATCTGACTGATAGTTTTTAATAAGCTCCCACAAGAAACTATGTATAGTTGAGACTGAGAAAATCGACTTGTAATGTAATCGCCTGGATATTTCATCGCAAGCTGCATTGGTGTAAGTAATTACGGCTATCTGTTTTCTATTCGTTAGAAGCCAGTCACCTAGTGTTTCATCCAAGAAAGTTAAGGTTTTTATTAAGCTTCGAGTTTTCCCTGACCCAGCTCCCGCAAAAACAAAGAAACATTTTGGATCTTCTTTTAAAAAGCATCTCTGAATTTCTTCATCTACATGGTCATCTACATGATCATCTAATAATTCTTCGGTTACCTCTTTTATTTTATCCATCGTTAATCCTCCGGATGTAAATAGTCCTGTAGCCACATTAAACCTTGGTTAATATATGGTGGAACCGAAAGCTCGTCTGGACTAATTTCAAAAATTACGTCTAATGCGAATTCTGCCTTCTGCTCTGATTTTCCTGCACGCAGCATTTTATAAATTTTTTCATGGATCATTTCGAATGTGTCATTAGAGTTAAGTAAATCATGCGTTTGTTCAACCAAGTTCCCAGAATCAGTGACTTTTATCTTCTTGAAAAGATCATAATTTGTATATATAAGACAATCTTCAAAAGTTCCAGGTATGGCCTCTTTTTCTTCTCCTTCAAAGTCCACTTTTACAGGAGTTTGATAGGCTAAACGAATAGAAAATCGATACGGAGAAGCAAAAGAAAATTCCTTTTTATCTTCTGAATAATCTACCAACTTGTCGATGTCTTTTTCTTTCATCAGCCACTTTGCAATAGCGTAGTTTCCACTGATTTGGCCTTCTCCTCTCTTGAGAACTACAGATTTGTGATAACCTTCTTTTTCTGCTGGATCTAAATCTGTAATAACCAATGTTGGGAGGCATAACTTTTCAATCAGAGGACTTAACCGGTGAGCATGACGTCCATTAACCCCAAGAATTGTAATATACCGCTGATATAGTTCTGGAAACTTTGAGCGTATAAAATGTGGTAATAGCATACTTTCGGCTACACCTTCGACCAGAATTGCTGCATCAGCAAAAAACAAATCACAATGGGTTGATTGCAGATAACGTGTAACAAATTTGTTGGTCTGATCTGAATCCCCAAATACATCAGATAAGTTAATTACTTTGGATGTCGCTACTGCGCATTCAGTCCCTTCTGGTAGCCGTTTGAAATATCTTAAATTTCCAAAAGTAGTTTCTATAGCAATATGGCTC
>ERZ791803.1363-NODE-1363-length-11511-cov-3.659392_pt1 | contig 11511 bp, 8 predicted proteins | sample MGYA00510307_ERZ791803 | MGnify/ENA primary metagenome ERZ791803 (study PRJEB30046, sample SAMN00791963) | human gut metagenome | study: EMG produced TPA metagenomics assembly of the A metagenome-wide association study of gut microbiota in type 2...
CAGCCTTTGCGAGGAAGCGGAAGCCCTCGGCATCCACGACATTACCTGCGCCCACCTTCACGGTGTCGCCGTAGTGCTCACGGATCCAGCCGATGGTGCGGCTCTGCCACTCGGAGTAGCCCTCAGAAGAGTCGATGCAGAGGACATCCACACCGGCCTCCACCAGAGCAGGCACGCGCTGGGCGTAGTCGCGGGTGTTGATGCCGGCACCGACGACGTAGCTCTTGTTCTTGTCCAGCAGTTCGTTGGCATTCTTCTTGTGGGAATCGTAGTCCTTGCGGAAGACGATATACTTCAGGTTGCCCTCGGCATCCACCAGAGGCAGGGTGTTGATCTTGTTGTCCCAAATGATGTTGTTGCAGTCGTGCAGGGAGGTGTTCTCCGGGGCAGTGACCAGCTTCTCGATGGGGGTCATAAAGGTGGTAACAGGAGCGTCATCGGGGGTGTGGTTGACGCGGTAATCGCGGGAGGCCACGATGCCCAGCAGCTTGCCGCCCGGAGTGCCATCAGCAGTGATGGCGATGGTGGAGTGGCCGGTGCGGGCTTTCAGCTCCAGCACATCGTGCAGGGTGGCAGTGGGGGCCAGGTTGGAGTCGGAAACGACGTAACCGGCCTTGAAGCTCTTGACGCGGCGGACCATAGCAGCCTCGTTCTCGATGCTCTGGGAGCCGTAGATGAAGGAGACGCCGCCCTGACGGGCCAGCGCGATGGCCAGCTTATCGCCGGAGACAGACTGCATGATGGCGCTGATCATGGGGATATTCATTTCCAGCGGGCAGTTCTCCTCGCCCTTGCGGTACTTGACCAGCGGGGTCTTGAGGCTGACAGCCGTGGGGACATTCTCAGCAGAAGAGTAGCCCGGCACCAGCAGGTACTCGCCAAAGGTACGGGAGGGTTCTTCGTAAAAATAAGCCATATTCAAACTCCTTTTCTCTTAACGCATCCGCAGCGGATCATATCAAACAACATCAAAACAATTTCATGTTTTCGACTTAGGAATTGATTGTATATACTTTACCACAAACCCACGCGGAATACAAACCCCTGCCCCGCCAAACTTTATAAATGTCCTTTGCAGAAAAACAGGCAAATTGACCTAAGGTCATACTTTCCCTCGCTGTGGGCCGATTTTTCCGGATTTTCGGACGCAAAAAAGCCCGTCTGAAACCAGACGGACTCTTTTGCACACGAAGCGGAATATCGCCTGTGCGGTGTCGGCCGACAGCTGCGAAGGAGAACAGCCGGAGGAGGATGGCGGACACCCGATATTCCAAAAAACAAGAAGAAAAAGATTTCATGATCCAGAAGGGCCTTGCCCTCTCTGTAACCATATTGTAACTCTTTTGAAGGACTTTTGCAATAGTTTTTTGTAATTTCTTTGTAATTATTTTTGTAAAGATTCTGTGACAGACCCGCCGAATTCCAGATAGCACTCAAAGGCTGCGTGCTCCTCCCTCCGGCCCAGCAGATACCAGCCGTTTCCTGAGGGGGCATAGAACACCTGCACGCTCTGGCCCATCGGCACCTCACGGTGGTACTTGATGGAAGCGAAGGACAGCGGCGCAGCCTCCACGACCTCCTGCGGCAGGGCGTCACAGGCGATGTCCAGATAGAGGGAGTTGTTGATATGGCCGTTGAGGTCACACATGGAGTAGCTGGCGCGGCGCTCCCCTGCCGCCGTCAGCGGCTGGCTCTTGTGGACGATCTGGGGCAGTTCTTCGGGCAGGTCTTCGTTCTGGAAGTCCGGCATCGTCCAGCCGGGGGTGCGCAGGATGCGCCCTGCCTCAGTGTCCACGATCATCCAGCGGCAGTCCACGAGGGCCAGCTTCTCCCCTGTTTCGCTGGTGATGGTAGTCAGCCGCTTCATCGTGCCTTTCTTGAACGCCTCACAGGCCGTGGTCAGGTTGATCTTCTCCGCACGGCCCGGCATCCGCCAGACCCTGAGGGCCTGCTTGCCTACGAGGAATGCGCTGCGGCGCTCCCTGAAAAAGGCGTGGTCCATGCCGTAAGCCCGGGCATGGTCCGCCGACACCTGCTCCACATACCGGAACAAAGCGCTGGGCTTCAGGCAGCGGCGGAAGTCGCTGTCGCCGTCCAGCACGGTCATCTGCTCCGTATAGCTTCTGTATTCACTCATATTCTTTCCCTTTCCTTATAAAAAGGGGCTGTACGCCTCCGCACAGCCCCCCTCAGGTTCAATACATATTGCGCGTTTTCCTGCGCACCTTGCGCCAGATATTGAAGCAGGCCAGAGCCAGCATCGCCGCCAGCAACATCAGGAACAGATACCCGCTGCCGCCCTCGTCGTAGCTCTTCATCTCGCTCCACTTCACGTCCAGCTCGCTGTTGACCTCATCGCTCAGGGCAGTGAACACCTCTTCTTTGGCCGCAATGTCCTCGGAGGGGTACGCGATCTCGCTGTACTTGAGGTCTTCATCCAGAAGCTCCCACACACAGTGCATAGGGGTGGTGTAGCCGATATACTCGATATTGGCCTTGCCGACGTCCGGCTCACACATGAAGTTGATGAACATCTCTGCAGCTTCCTCGTGCTCGCTGGTGGCGGGGATGGCCATGCTGTCCACCGACAGCACCGTTCCCTCCTCAGGGAACACCCAGGCCAGGTCGGGGTTGTCGTCGATCATGGTGATGGCGTCGCCGGAGTAGTAGACGCCGACGGCCGCCTCGCTGCCGATCATCTTATCGAAGATCTCGTCCATGACATAGGCCTGCACCAGTGGCTTCTGGGCTTTCAGCTCGTCCACCACAGCATCCACATCCTCCGTGGTCTGGGGGTTGACGCTGCTGCCGCTCTTGAACGCACCGATGGCGTAGGCGTCGCGGCTGTTGTTGAACATCAGGATGTTGCCTGCATACTTCTCGTCCCACAGGTCTGCCCAGCTGGTGGGGGCCTCATCTACCATCTTTGTATTGTAGATGATGCCAGTGGTGCAGAGGGTGTAAGGCACGGTGTAGGCATTCTCGGGGTCATAGTCCCCGTTGCGGTACTCCTCGTCGATGTTCTGGAAGTTCGGGATGTTGCTGTAGTCCAGCGGCATCAGCATCCCTTCGCTTATCATCTTGGCGACCATGTAGTCCGATGGGATGATGACATCGTAGTTGGCCGCGCCGGACTTGAGCTTGGCGTAGAGGGACTCGTTGGAGTCGAAGGTGGTATAGTTGACCTTGATGCCGGTCAGCTTTTCAAAGGCCGCCACCACGTCCACACTGTCGTCGGAACCGTTGGAGATATACTCGCCCCAGTTGTAGACGTTCAGGGTGACATTCTGGCCCTTGAAGCGGGTCCAGTCGTAGTCATCCGAAACAGAAATGTCCTCTGTGACCTCGATCTGTCCCGCGGCCAGAGCCGACAGCGGCATGGTCAGCGCCAGCACAGCCGTCAGCAGAAGAATGACGAAACGCTTCATTTGACATCTCCCCCTCTCAGTGCGCGCTGGTCGCGGCGGTAACCGCGGCTCTCCATGGCGTTGGAGATGAGGATGATGCTCAGAATGACCACGAACATGATGGTGGACAGCGCGTAGATCTCCGGGCTGACCTTCTTGCGGGTCATGGAGTAGATGGCGATGGGCAGCGTCTCCACCGTACCGCAGTTGAAGTAGGAGATCATGAAGTCGTCGATGGAGTAGGTCAGGCTGATGAGGAAGCCCGACAGGATGGCCGGGCTGATCTCGGGCAGGATGACCTTGAAAAATGCCTGCCGGGGGTCACAGCCGAGGTCCAGCGCCGCCTCAAACAGCTTGATGTCCAGCTGCTTGAGCTTGGGCGTGACATTGAAGATGACATACGGCACGTTGAATGCGATATGGGCAATGAGCAGCGTGGGGAAACCCATGATGTTGCCGGGCAGGAAGTCCAGCTCAGACGCAAAGCGCTGGTATGCCACGAAGAGCATCATCAGGGAGATACCGGTGATGATCTCGGGGTTGACCGTGGTGATATAGGTGATATTCGTCACCAGCAGGCGGCTCTTGCGCCCCATGGAGGCGATGCCCAGAGACGCCGCAGTCCCCAGCACCGTGGCGATGACCGCCGAGAACAGTGCCAGATACAGCGACACCCACAGCGCGTGCAGGATGGACTCGTTGTGGAGCAGGCTGGTGTACCACTTAAAGGTAAAGCCGGTAAAGAGGGCGTAGCCCTTGCTCTGGTTGAAGCTGAACACGACCATGTACGCGATGGGCAGGTACATGAAGCAGAAGAACAGGATGACGTAGGCGCGCTGCATCAGACGCAGATGTTTCGTTTTCATCAGGACACACCCTCCATCTCATCCTCGTCGAAGCTGGACGTAAAGCTCATGCAGAGCAGCACGATGACCATCAGCACGAGGCTCATGGCAGAGCCGACATTGAGGTTGTAGCTGTTGCCGAGGAACTGCATCTCGATCAAATCGCCGATGAGCAGGTTGGAACCGCCGCCCAGCATACGGCTGATGACAAAGGTGGACACCGCCGGGACGAACACCATCGTGATGCCGGTGCTGATGCCGGGGATGCTCATGGGGATGAGCACCCGGAACAGCGTCTTGGTGGTGGAAGCGCCCAGGTCCTGCGCCGCCTCCACGATGCTCTGGTCGATTTTTGTCATGCTGGTGTAGAGGGGCAGGATCATATACGGCACATAGTTGTACACCATGCCCAGCACCACCGCGCCGGAGGTATTCAGCATGTTGTAGGGGCCGAGGCCGAAGACGCCCAGAACGGCGTTCACGGGGCCGTTGATGCTCAGCAGACCCATCCATGCGTAGGTACGGAGCAGGAAGTTCATCCACATGGGCAGCATCACCAGCATCAGCATGATGTGCTGCTTGTTGACGCGCAGCCGGGAGAGGAAATAGCCCACCGGAAACGCGATGATGAGGCAGATGACGGTGGAGATGAGGGCCAGCAGCAGGCTGCGGGCGAACACCGAGCCATAGCCGCTGACAGTCACCAGATTGTCCAGCGTAAAGCTGCCGGCGGAGTCGGTGAGGGCGTAATACACCACGATGAACAACGGCACCACCGTGAACAGCACCATCCATACAAAGTACGGATAGGCCAGTTTCTTATCGTAAATCTTCATGCAGCCTCACCCCTCCGAACGCGACATGATATGGATCTCGTTGGGGCCGATGCGCATACCGATGGTCTCACCGGGCGTGCAGGCGCGGGTGGAATGGATGAGCCACTCGCGGCCCTCGCACTCCACATGCATCTCGAAGTGGACGCCCTTGAAGATGACGTCATTGACGACGCCCACCAGCTGGCCTTCCACCGGGGAGACCACTTCAATATCCTCGGGGCGGACGACCACCTGTACGCTCTCCTCCCGGGCAAAGCCGCGGTCCACACAGGGGAACTCGACGCCCGAGAAGGAGACGAGGAAATCGCGGTGCATCACGCCGTCCACGATGTTGGAGTCGCCGATGAAGTCGGCGACAAAGGCGTTCTTGGGTTCGTTGTAGATGTCCTCGGGGGTGCCGATCTGCTGCACCTTGCCGCCGTTCATGACGACGACGGTGTCGGACATGGTCAGGGCCTCTTCCTGGTCATGGGTTACGTATAATGTGGTGATTTTATATTGATTCTGTATGTTTTTAATAGCAAGCCTCATCTCCACACGGAGTTTGGCATCCAGATTGGACAGGGGTTCATCCATAAGAAGAAGCCCCGGTTTATCCGCCAGCGACCTGGCTAAAGCCACACGCTGCCTCTGGCCGCCCGAAAGCTCCGAGGGGTAGCGTCCAGCCAGATGGCCCATCCCTACCAGACAAAGCATTTCCATGGCACGCTCTTCCATGTCTTTCTTTGTCCAGGTCTTAATCCGGCTATGGCGCAGGGGAAACAATATCTGCTGAAATACGGTCATATGCGGCCACAGCGCATATGACTGGAACACCATGCCTATATTCCTTTGATTCGGGGAACTTCCATATCCATTTTCGGCTACCACACTCCCGTTCATGGATATGGTCCCTGCCGATGGGATGAAGAATCCCGCCAAAAGGCGCAGCAATGTGGTTTTGCCGCACCCAGATGGTCCGAGAACAGCCACAAATTCCCCTTCCCCAATATCCAGATTAACATCGTCCAAAGCGCGGTAATCGCCGAATTTCATAGAAAGATGTCTGACTGAGGTAATCATGATTGCATACTCCTTTCATTGGTAAAACATGCTGCCCTGACCGCCGGCCGCACCCGTACCCACTCTGCCAGCCAGCCGGAAAGCTTCAGTAAACCGAAACCAATAGCGGCCAAAAGCAGGATGACGGTTGAATAAGCCGAAGCCATATTGGTTTTTCCGGCAGAAGTAAAGTTAAATATCACAACGCCTACTGTTTCCGACCCGGCTGACCAGAGAATGGAGGAAGTGGTCAGCTCCATCAGGCTGCTGAGGAACACAAGTCCCATTCCCGATAACACCGGGGCGCTGGTCAGGGGCAGGATAATCTGTTTCCAGATAGAAGGCGCCGCGGCCCCACAGGACATGCCTGCTTCCTCCATGGCCGGGTCCAGGGTGGCAAAGGCGGAATTACACGCACGCAGGATAACCGCCGTGAAGCGGATGATATAAGCCAGCAGAAGAATCCAGATACTCCCATATATACTTATCCCAAACACAGGCTTTGCAAAGGTCAGGATCAAGCCCAGCCCAAGGATGATGCCCGGAATGGAATAAGGAAATGTGAGCAGATGCTGCAATATGCCGCAAAGCTTTGATTTCCTGCGTAAGGTCCCATAGGATACGGTAATTCCCAGCACGGCACACACAGACACAGACCCCATGGCCAGGACCAGGCTGTTTTTCAACCCGTTCAGGCACTTGCTGTTCCTGAATATTTTTTCAAAATTAGCAAGCGTAACTGTATCCGGCCGGAAGGGGACTCCCATTGCCTTTGTAAGGGATGTCATGACCAGCGTCATCAAAGGCATGATGTTAATCAGGGCCAGGATTAACAGCGCTGCGCACAGAAGCGGTATCCTAAATTTCCCCAGGCTGCATCGGACTGACATGTCCTCCTTTTCCGCCATCACCGAATGCAGTCCTCCTGTAGTCCTGCCGGAAGCCCACATCAGACCGAAGGCAATGAGGGACAGGAAGATTGCCCGTATGGCAGCAGAACCGAAGCTGTCATGGGAGAAGGAAGTGACGGCCTTGTAAATATCCGTGCTGAGGACCGTAATATTGGCCGGAATCCCAATAAACGCAACCGTACCAAAATTATCCAGACAGGAAAGGAATATCAGCAGCATGGCATTTATCAGGATTCCTGCTGACAGCGGAAGGGTCACATGGAAGAATACAGACCATTTCCTGCAGCCGGACACAGTTGCAGCTTGTTCCAGTTCCCGGGAAATCTTCCTGAAATTGTTCAGGGCCAGAAGATATAACAAGGGATAATTACATACCCCAAATATAAGGATGATTCCCCAATGGGAATACAGCGGAAAATGGGTCAGCCTATAAATAAGGCTGCCCTGCCCAAGGGTCTGCATCCATGCCAGGGTTATAATGTATCCCGGAATCACCAGGGGAACCAGCAGCAGGTTATGAATCAGCGGCTTGCAAGGCAGGTCCGTATAAGCAATGAGAAATGCGAACAGAATGCCCAAAGACGCTGCCAGAAGCGTACCGCCTGTATTTACAATAATTGTATTGGCAATAACCCGGTAAAAGGACGGATCCCCTAAAAGCTGAACCAGATACGCCAGCGTAAACCTCCCATCCGGTGTTTTAAACCCATCTGAGAAAAGATACACCAGCGGCCAGGTAAAAACAAAAAACAGAAGTATTCCGGCTCCCGCAGCCGGTATGGACAGACGGCGGGAACGGACAGATGACATAGATGACATAGCTTACGCCTTTCTTCTTAGGGTTACTGATTGAACATGACATCGAATTTCTGTTTATCGGCTTCCTTGGTCCCCAATAGGTCCCTGGGGTCAATATAGAGCATCTTCCTATCTTCAACCGAAAGGGCTCCCTGGGGAACGGCCACATCCGTACGAGGAGCCGTCTTATAATAATTCTGTGCAGCAAACTCACGCACTTCCCTGGAAAGCATGAAATCAACAAACAGCCGGGCCATGTCACTATTAGGAGCATCCTTCATGATGGCAATGGGGTCGCAGATGGAGGAACATCCTTCCCGGGGATAAACAAAGGCCAGAGGGGAGCCATCGTTCATGGCTGACAGCGTATCTGTATCCAGACACATGCCGTAGGTGCGTTCACCGGTGGCAACAGCCTTAATAACACCACCGTTTCCATTGACTACCTGCATATCATTCTCCTTCATCTGCTCATAAAAATCCCAGCCCAGGTTATCCAGTTTTGTGTAAAGGCTCAGGTTATAAGCGGCCGTTCCTGAATACAGAGGGCTTGGCATGACACATTTTCCCTTGTTGGCCCCATCCGTGAACACGGTAAACGATTCAGGCGCCTCTGACACAAGGTTAGTATTATAGATGATTCCCGTGGATGCAATAGCCGTCCCATAATACATGTGGTCCTTATCTACAAAATCAGGGTAAAGCTTATCAATCTCCGGATAATCATAGGCTTCCAACAGCCCGTCTTCTTTAAACTTTTCAAAGGTAGGGGTATCGGCCAGCATGATTACATCACACTGAATCTTGCTGGATTTCGCCTCTGTCATCATCTTGCTTACCACTTCCTCTGTTCCGCTTCTGAAGTACTGAAAATCTATGTTTGGATATTTCTCCTGAAACATTTTACTGATATCTGTCATATAATCATCACCGGAAGAAGTATATACCATCAGTTCTCCCTGGATATCCTCCGGGGCTTTTCCATTCCCTTCAGCGCCGTTCCCTTCCCGGACCGCGTCAGAGGACTTTGCTCCGGAAATATCTGCCTGCGCTGCTGCCCCTGTCTGTGCGGCCCCATCTGCCTGTGCTGCTTCATCCGTCTGTACAGCCGCTGCGGACGAAGGAGCAGAGGTTCCGGCACCTGCACTGCAGCCCGCCAGAGCCAGGCTGACAGCAGCAGTCATACCAACAAATCCAAAATATGTCTTTTTCATAACGTAATCTCCTTTTTTACCTGTGCCTGCAGCATCAGTCAACCCGCTTCTGAATTAGCTGCAGTGCCACAAAATCAGTCTGAACATAGTTGCGGGATAAAAATACAGGATAATAATTTTGATCGTAGTGAAGCTGTTCCAGCATAATCGCTGGCTCCTGTAATATTTCATTGGCCATTGCATCCCAGGGAAGCTCTTTATTCATTGCATGAATCCGCGTAATGGCATATTGAGGGGAAATGTTCCAGTTTTCTTCCAGATAATGAAATATACTTCCCTCAAATCCCTGGTCCATTTTCTGCCCCACCAGGCTTTCTGAAAAAATATTCACTGCAAAAGATACACAGCGCCTGCCTGCGAAGCGTTTCCGCCCCATTACCACAACCTCTTCCCCCGGATTCAGGCACAGTTTCTGACTCCAGGCAGCTTCCGGCTGCTGGTGGCGGACCCACTCAATATGGGCACTTGCCTTAAAACCCGATGCCTCAATCATGGTTCCGATGGAGGTCAGCAGCGTAAGCGGATTCGCAATGGCCCGCTGGGGCGCAGCCACAAAGCTTCCCACACCATTACGGACCTCTATATACTCCGACTCCTGCAGTAGGCGGAGGGCATCCCGAATCGTAGAACGGCCTACATGAAAGTCCTTTGCCAGCTGATATTCGCCGGGCAGCCTGTCCCCTGGTTTTAGATTCCCAGAGGAAATCCGCTCTATGAGTTGTTGTGCTATCCTTCGATATAGGGTATTGCGTTCCACGGCAGACCTGCTTTCCTTTTTTGTATTTGGGCACATATAAGGCGGGAATGAAATCCAAGATATGTGCCAGCGCTTTTTATCCCGCTGTCTGACAGCTTACGTATTTTATTATAAACATTGTAAAGTGCAAAAAAAAGCGAGGATAGGTTAAGGTTTGGTATACGGTGTGTAAAATAAAACCGGGAGCTGTCCGGACAGGAGATTTGTATTTTCATCCCCCTTCTGCACTCCCAATCGATGTCAAAAGGGCGCCCCGGTAATCCCGGAGCGCCCTTAAATACGTCACGATTCAATTAAAAATACTTCTTGCTTCCCCAAAGATTACTCTTCTTTAAGTCCAGATACTCATTGTATGCTTTTTCCAGTATCTGCTTCTCATTCGAAAACTTCAGCAGATGGTATGCTTCATAGAACTTATAATATCCGGAATCCAGAAAGTACTCTTCCCGCTGTGGTTTGCTGTAATAGCTGTCGGCCATCATCAGATACCAGTGTACGTCCTTTTCCACCACGTCCTGGGGGGTGTTGAACGAATATTGGCTCTTGCCGATATACTTGATAATGGATGCACTGACACCGGTCTCCTCCTTTACCTCGCGGAGCGCCGTTTCCTTATACTCTTCGCCAGCTTCTACTGTTCCCTTAGGCAATACCCATCCTTCATATTTATTCTTATAGTTCTTATAAAGGACGAGGATCTTCCCTCGAAATATAACCACACCGCCGCAGCTCGTTGCCTCAATCATTGCAATCCCTCCTGGTGTTGGTGTGAACCTGGCCGTGCTGCAGCTGTACCCGAAAATACGGCGGCACTGACCATAACTGGTCTTAGTATACAACTTTTGGAAGGGATATGCAAGGTTTATCTGTGTTTTGGGACTGGGAGGTAACTGGTAATCCATTTTAATCCATGATGGCTGTCTTCCCTTTAATCCAGTCCTTTCATACCCATAAATACCTTCTCAGCCGTGATGGGCAGTTCCCTGATTCTCACGCCCACTGCATGATACACCGCATTGGCAATGGCCGGCGACGGCGTATTGATTACAATCTCGCCAATGGATTTGGCGCCGTAAGGGCCGGTGGGTTCATAGCTGCACTCGAATTCCACCTGTATGTTTCCCACATCCTGGCGGCTGGGCACCTTGTACTGCATAAAGGAATTCTCATACACCCGTCCTGTGTCTGAATAAGTCACATCCTCGTACAGGGCCATGCCGATTCCCTGGGCCAGGCCGCCCTCGGTCTGTACCCTTGCCAGATTGATGTTAAGCGGGGTGCCGCAGTCCACCGCGGCCACGAACCGCAGCAGCTCCACCTTTCCTGTCTCTGTATCCACTTCCACCTCTGCGGCTCCTGCCATGAAGGGCGGCGGCGATACAGGCGAGGAATGGGACTCTGTTGCCTGAAGCGCATCTTCGTTGCTGCACATGATACGGTTGCCGATGTCCTTAATGGTAATCTCTTTCCTGCTTCCATCCTCCTCGCAGGACACCCGGTACACCCGCCTGCCGTCAAATTCCAGCTCATCCTCACTGCATTCCAGATATTTGGCTGCCTTATGCAGTATCTTTTTCTTTAACGTCTCACATGTCTTCACCACTGCCATGCCGGTCAGGTAAGCCGTACTGGAGGCATAGGAACCGGAATCATAGGGTGAAATATCCGTATCCGTCCCGTATACCACAATATCGTCCAAATC
>ERZ791803.1364-NODE-1364-length-11505-cov-2.007511_pt1 | contig 11505 bp, 9 predicted proteins | sample MGYA00510307_ERZ791803 | MGnify/ENA primary metagenome ERZ791803 (study PRJEB30046, sample SAMN00791963) | human gut metagenome | study: EMG produced TPA metagenomics assembly of the A metagenome-wide association study of gut microbiota in type 2...
CCTGTCTGCTCCAGGATCTCTTTACTGGCTTTCTCTCCTTCAGCGAAAGAAAAACGTTTGCCCTTCTCCTTTTCCGCCGCATAATCCGCGCGCACATGATACGCTTCCAGGATCTCAGCAGACAGCTGGCTCAGGCTGCCAAAATCTGCGATCGCTTCCTCTTCGGTCAGCCCGCTCTGGACCTTCATATCGATATGCTGCTCATATTCCCCCACAATATCTCTTAACTCATCCTCCTGGAGTACGGATAATGACCGTTCCAGTTCCTTTATAAATGTTTTCTTATCCATTCCGGCACTCCTTTAAAAATCTCGCTACCTTTTCTGTCAACTGGTTCCACTCTACCTCCAGGCTGTCCCGGTACAGCACCCCGGCCGCCGTCAGATGATAATACTTCCTCGGAGGTCCCTCCGTAGACTCCCTCAGATACGTCTCAAAGTAATGCTCATTCGTCAGACGCTTGAGCAGCGGATAGATCGTACCCTCATTCACGTCCACAACCTTGGACACTTCTTCGACCAGCTCATACCCGTACATGTCCTTCTGCCGGACAGACTCCAGAACGATCAGCTCCAGGACCCCTTTCTTAAATTGTGCATTCATATATGTATCACGCCTTTCTCTGGTATTATGCGTTTCTTTAATACTATATTATACATACTACTGTGTAATGTCAAGTACTAAATTTAAAAAGTAGACAGCCGCCGGGAGGGGTTCCCGATATGCGGCTGTCTATTCTTGAGTTCACTTTATGATCCTGCATACTCTGCCTGCGGCGGCACACAAGCTCATACCTGCCTTACTGTGTATCTTCTGCAAAGAGTACCAGTTTCTGCGCGTTGTTTTCTGCGTCACTCCACACAAGCAGCTTACGGGATTCCGTCACATCCTGAAGAGTCACCATGTTGCGTGTGAGATATGGGATCACCGGGCATTCGCCAGGGACCTGATAGGTCTCTCCTGCTTCTGTAACCAGAACCCAGTCTCCATTCTCCTGCCAGGTCATGGACTTTACCTCCACATAGGACGGAGCTTTAAAATCAGCAGGAATCTTGCAGATGATCATCTCTGCGGTAGTCATCGGCGGAAGGCTCATGGTCATCGCCGGCCCAATGTATGCGTAGATGGTCTCTCCCACCTGAATATCGGAAAGCTGCACCGGGAATCCATTCTCCGCATCCAGCACTCTGCTGTACTCATCGGAAACATTCAGCACGATCTCTCCCTGAAATGACGTGCCTGACTGATTGTCAATGTGGACTCTGCCGTCCTCAACACTGATCACGGTACCCCAGATCTGTAACATATCCAGTTTCACAGCCTCCTCACCTGCGGATGGTCCGCCTGCATTCTCTGTCTTAACTCCTCCGGCAATCACTGTCGGAGACTGAGCCAGGGCCATACCTGCACCGGCAACAGCCAGAAGTCCGGAACAACAGATAACTGCCAAAGCTTTTTTGTTCATCTTTTTCATATAATCAATCCTCTTATCTTTCTTACTGTTATTTGTGTGTATTTCACTTACAGGCACAGTATAGCAGATATTTCCTGTGATTACTATTGACAAATCCGTAACTTTCTCTTACGGTTCTCTAACGGCAAATTCCTGGAAAAATGCTAAACATATGTGACCGCGCCCGATTTTTACTCTTATTTTAGGTATTGAGTCGTTTTCACTTCGTATGTTTGTATTCCAACAAAATAAATGCTACCAAATACCTTCAGTGTATTATATGGTAGTGTTCATACGCCTTTTCAGGCATTCGCATTAGGGATTTTATACTTGATAACAAAACAATGACAGCGTATACAGATGATAAAATTGATGAATACAAACAAACGAAACAGCAGCGGTTATACCCTGGTAGAACTTATAACGGTACTCGTGATCCTTGCTGTGACGGCTGCCATGGTGATTCCGTCTTTTGCAGGATTTATAGAAAAAGTAAAAGAAGAGCAATATATACTGGAGGCGCAGGGTATGCGCCGTACAGTTGAACTGTATCTGATCGATAAGAATGATCCGGATATCGATACCATGATGCTCCTTTGGGAACTGACTTCGACCCGGCTGGATTCTCCGAAACATCCTCTGGCAAACTACATGACAGTGCGCTGTACGAAAGGGGCAGCCATTGAAGGTCTGACTATAAATACCGCCACCTATCAGGTGTTCGGCATCAGATACCGCGTAGCCGGCTACCTGATTGAAATCGATGGGAGCAGCGTTAAGATTAATCTGATACCAAAACAAAAAAACAAAGAAAGCCCCTCCAAATTCAGCACGGTTTCCGCTTTGTATTGGGTCCAGGCTTTCCGTCCCTCATATTTTCTGCCCCTGCAGGTTATACTAAGCCAGGAGGTGATAACATGTGCCACAGATTCGGTAAAAAAACAGATACAAAACCCAGCGCAAAACCGGATACCGACCGTTATGGTGACGGAGATGTGCCGGAGGTCGATACGGAGCCTTACAAAAATGTAGAGCCGCTTCCGGAATCCTCAAGAGAACGCCGCGACGGCCCCGGCGGGGACTGACGAATAAATGTAAAAAGCGCCCCCGCAGACCACATTTTTAAGGTCTGTAGGGCGCCTTTTATATTTACAGCCTCTGGTCAAACTCGATCCGCTCCCGGTTCGGTCCTTCTATCAGCACAAAGAATCCCGCGAGCGGGATTCTCCGCCTGCGGCGGGTCGCTTCAGCGACATCATTCTACTCCGCCGCAGCGCGATCCCGCCCGGAGGGCTTTTTTGTATAACAGGGCGAACTTTCCTGTTACACAAAAAAACCGCCTATCCATTACGAATAAGCGGCGGGACTGAAGATCAGTCAGTATCACCAGGAGGCGCAAATGACTTCCATCCTGTTCCACTCACCCATAATGGCATCACAAATATGCGCTGTTTTTCAGCACATTTTTTCTGCTGTTTCTGGCTGGATACATAATTCATCATGGCAGTCATGGCGTTTCTCCTTTCGCTTAATCTTTATGTGCTGATTATAACAGTCCGACGGTTTGTTGTAAATCTACTGGTAGTAGACAAAAGCTTTATTCTATTTTATGATATACTTATTAAACAAGAAACTCTTACTTATGAGGAAAACTTATGCCGAGAAAAAAACTAACCATAGAAGAGCAAATCTCCGATATGAAAATAAAAGGAATTACATTTGAACTTGCCAACGAAGAAGATGCTGCCACCTTTCTAAAATATAATAACTATTATTTTAAATTGAAACCATATGGACGTAATTATGACAAATATCGGGCAACTGAGAAAAAGGGGCAATATGTCCATCTGGACTTCGGCTGTTTAAAAGAGCTTTCTGTACTGGATATGCATTTTAGAAAACTCATTCTTGACCTCTCTTTAAATACCGAGCATGCACTTAAAGTACAATTAATGTATGATCTCAGTAAAAATAACCAGGAAGATGGCTATGAGATTGTGCATAACTATCTGAAACAAGATTATATGAGAAAAAAATCCATTACAGATAAGCTCAATAAATCCGCAACCAGTGACCTTATCCGCAAGCATACAGAGGAAAATTCACCCTATGCATTGTGGGAAATTGCAGAAGTACTTTCTTTCGGTCAATTCATAGACTTATACTGTCTATATTACTCTACATACCCTTCGCCTAATGATTACAGCAATTATCTTGGTTCTATTAAGTTTTTGAGAAACGCCGCAGCTCACAGCAACTGCCTGCTAAACAGTATTAGAGCACCCTATGATATTCATATCCATAAAACAGAATCTTTTGCGAGAGAAATCTCAAAAATCAAAGGTCTTTCAGAGACCGGACGTGATAAATGGTTGAAAAACCCCGTTATCCATGACTTCCTTGTACTTGTCTTTGTGTTTTTGCAAATAACAAAAAGCCCTGAAGTCAAACATCACGGGATTAACGAAATTAATACTCTTTTTAATGAGCGTATGCTTAAGCATAAAGATTATTTTATTGGAAACAACGATATTCTGGTCGGCTGTTACCATTTTACCCAACGAATACTACAGTACTTTATAAATAAATATCGAAAATAGGTCTTGCATAATAATATCACCTATGGCATAATATAAATAATGAACAAATAAACGCAAGTTTTTTGGAGGAAGCCGTGCCTGCATTGCTTCCTCATTTTTTTACAAAAAAAGAGCAGATCCTCAAACAGATCCACTCTTTTTCTATACCGGGATACTCCTCGCTTATCTCATCAAAAATCAATCTGCCTGAACACCGGTACCCCATCCCGTATGGTCATCTGGGTCTTGATCAACTGGTTTCCTTTAAACAGGACTCCATGGGAATCGTTGAACTCCATATCCTTCCCAACCAGCTTTAAAACAGCAATATCAGCAGCAGCCCCCGGCTCCAGGGTTCCGATCTCATGGGCCATCCCCAGCTTTTGGGCCGGATTGCGGGTAACGATCCGGATCAGTTCTTCCAGCCCGATGCCCATATTCAGAAACTTTGACATCACCATCCCCATAGAATAGAGCGGCGCACGGTACATCGTCTTCAGCGAGATATCCGATGTAATAAAATCAGGAAGGAATCCCTGGGCAAGAGCCGCTAAGGCCACCCGGTTTGAAAACTGGTTCCCGCCATGGGCGGCGTCAAACAATACGCCCCGCGCCCGTGCGTCCAGCACTTCCGGAAGGATTTTTCCCTGATCGTCCAGTATGGTCTTTCCTTTCCCGTGAAACACGTGGCAGAACACATCCCCTTCTCGGAGAAGCTCCAGGGTCTCACGCACTTCCCCCGGAGAATCCGTCACATGCACTACAATATATGCCCCAAGCTCGTCCGCGATCTTTCTCAGCAGGCGCAGCGGCTCTAAGCCAAATTCTCTTGAGATATTGCGGGTCTGCCTCAGCTTCAGCGCCTGGATATTGTCCCGGTATTTCTGATAATAATACCTTATCTTCTCTGCGTCCACAGAAGACGGATCGATATTCTCCTGGTAGCTGACCGTCCCCAGTCCCAGAGAACAGAGGTTTAAATCACTGAAAATCCGAACCTTACTGGTGGCGATCACACTGTTTAAAAACAGCGGATAATTCGCCACCCCTGCGCTCCCTCCATCTACCGCCGTCGTCACGCCGTTTGGGAAACAGGTGGAATCAACATAGACTCCCCGTTCCGTGCCGTCCGTGTAGAGATGAGCATGAAAATCAATGATTCCCGGAGTTACATAACAGCCCTCCGCATCGATCACCTCTTCTCCTGAAAGCTCTGATCCCATTACTTCGGATTCCATCATTCCGGATCCCATCAGCCCCGTTCCGCTCAATCCAGATCCCGGATTTTGCGCATATTCAACAGCTGCGATCCTTCCGCGCTTTATGCCAATCGTCCCCTTCTGCGCAGTCCCGGCGGCCGGATCGATCAGAATGCCATTTTTAATCACGATATCAAACATTGCCATATTCATAAATCTCCCTTTCTCATTCATTTACCGCCAATTCCTTCTTTGACTTCAGATAAAGGAACACACAGCAGCCCACGATCACACAGTAAGAAGGCAGATTCAAAAATGTAAACGGCGCAAAAATGCAGAGTGCAGAAGCAATCATAAGGGCGCGCATCCAGGCATGGATCCGTATCTTAAACCAGCCTCCGCCGACAGCTACCGCGATGGTAATGATCGTAAAGACGCTTCTCATGCAGGCAGTCAGGATATCGCCCGTGCTCCCCTGAAGAAGCACTCCCGGATACCACACAAATAAAAATGGCAGGATATAAGCCGCAATCCCGATACGGCTGGCTGTAGCCGCCGTTTTGATCGGATCGGATTTGGCAATGCCCGCTGCTACAAAGGCCGTAAGCGCCACCGGCGGCGTGATATTGGACACGATCGCAAAGTAAAATGAGAAGAAATGCGCCGCATACATATTGACACCTGCCGCGATCAGCGACGGAGCAACCATCGTCGCCACGATAATATAGCAGGCGACGGTAGGCAGCGCCATTCCCATGATCATGGATGCAAACGCTGCCATGATCAGCATAATGATCAAATGACCGCCGGACACCAGCATCATCATACTGGTCATCTTGATCGCCAGGCCGGAGCGGTCTACCACGCTTAAGATGATCCCTGCACAGGCGCAGGAGATCGCGATACTGGATGCGTTGCGGGTGCAGTCCACGAGATATTCCGCCAGTTCTTTCCAGTCCAGCTTCTTTTTCCTGACTGCACAGTTGATGAGTTCGCTGGCTGCCATCACTACCGTTGCCCAGAAACCTGCCGCCCCCGGCCCATATCCGAAAAATACCAGAAGAATGACCAGGACCGCCACCGAGATCATCAGATGCCAGTGCTCCTTCAGTACCGATTTCAGTTCCGGAATCTCTTCTCTTGGAAGTCCCGTCAGATTCCGTTTCTGAGCCTCAATATCCACTGCCAGGAAGATTGCAAAATAATACAGGATCGCCGCAGGAAATGCGCACAGCACCAGTTTTCCATAGCTGATTCCCAGATACTCCGCCATAATAAACGCTGAGGCGCCCATGATCGGAGGCATGATCTGCCCGCCTACACTGGCAGTCGCTTCCACGGCTCCGGCAAAATGCCCCTCGTATCCGTACTTTTTCATCATGGGGATCGTAAAGGCGCCTGTGGTGGCTGCATTGGCCGGATCCGCGCCGGACAACATGCCAAACAGGGCTGAGGCCAGTACCGAAACCTTGGCAATGCCGCCCCGGAACATGCCGAGGGCTTTCATGGCAAGCCCCATCAGCAGGCTGTCGCCTCCCAGTCCTACCATGATCCCGCCATACATCATCAGGGGAAAGATCTCACTTGCACTGACCTGCAGGGAGGACCCGAAGATCCCCTCATTGGTCAGGTATACCGTGCTCAGCATCCTCTTAAGCGTGATCCCGTTGTGCGACAGGATTCCCGGAAGATACGGCCCCAGAAATGCATACGCCAGAAATACCAGAGCAACGATGACCATCGCCATGCCGATCGCCTGTTTTGTCATATAAAGCACCGCAGTCACAGCGAAGATGGCAAATATCATATCAAAGGTTGAGATGTTGGCTGTCATCTTGGCTGAGATGAATCCCCCCGTCGCCAGGATCCGGATATTAAATGCCAACGCCATCAGAAGCATCACACTTAAAAACACATCATGGCGCGTGAGCTTTTCACTGTCGCTTTTGGCAATGGCCGCACAGCACACCACACTCATGGCAAGTCCCAAGTGCACCGCTGTCTGCATGAATCCGGTCAACGGCAGGGTTGCCGTCGTATATTCATGAAAGAGGACCATACCAAAAGCAAATATCATCAACAGGATTCTGGCGGCTTTCCTAAAGTGTAAAACACCATTCTTATCCACGTAATCTTCTCCCTCCACTCTCCATCTGTACCAGACGCCAGTTCCTAGTTAACTCCCAGCTCCTGGAAATACCGCACTGCGCCTGGATGCAGATTGAACGCCGTATCTTTTACAGAGTTTTCTGCTGTGCAGACAGAGGCTCCCGGAGCCGCCGCGATCAGCTTGTCGTACTGCTCAAATAACGTCCTGGCCAGCCAGTAAACAAATTCTTCGTCCGTATCGGTCCTCACAAGCAGCTCTCCATACTGGGAAACCGACTGATAGCTTTCCGTCACTCCGCAATCCGGCACTACGTCCGGATCCACCTCGCAGATTTTGTAATACGGATACTCCTCCGCAAACTTTGCCAGGAAATCCGGATCCAGCTGCAGGATCCTGCAGTCAGAGGTTGCCGTCATCTGGGCAATGGCGCTTGCCGGCAGGCTGATAAAGGCAAATACAGCGTCCAGTTTTCCTTCCGCGAAGGCTTCGCTGGCATCTCCCTGAGACAGATACTCGCACTTGAAATCTTTTTCGCTGTAGCCCGCCGCTTTTAAAAGAGCCTGGTTAAACAGACACTGTCCGGAACCGGCAGCTCCCAGGTTGATCTTCTTCCCGACCAGGTCATCGATGCTCTGATACGGGCTGTCCGCGTTCACTACGATCACAGATACCAGCTGGTTGAATACGCCGATGGAGCTGATATCCGCAGATTCTGTGGGAAGTTCCTCCATAACAAACACGTAATCAGGCGCGCCCGCCATGGCCATGATCGTCTCATTGTTGACTAACGCGGCAATATTGTCTGAGGTATTGGCGGCAGAAGCGCTGACTGTAACCCCGTTCATCCCGCTTGTAAAAAGCTCTGACATCGCCGTTCCGATCGTATAGTAGCTTCCGCCCATGGAGCCGGTGGGCATGGTAATGTTGTAATTGAACTCCGGCATCTGCTCCGAACCGGAACCTGCTCCTGCTGCTCCGCCAGAGCTTCCCGAATCCGTTTCAGCCGTTTTTCCCTCCTCAGACTTTGCTATCTCCGCCTGAACAGCCTCTGTCTTGGCCGCCTCTGTTTTTGCCTCTGTCTTGGCCGCTTCCGCCCCCTGGCCCGCCTGCTGTCCACAGGCACTAAGTCCCATTGCCAATACGATACCTGCTGCCAATAAACTCATTTTTTTCATAAATGTTACCCCTTTCTCCTTTTGTTCCGGCAGTCATCTCACCCCCGCAAAATGCTACCAAATATGGTTACCCACCTATACTATAGAATCTTTTAACAACCTTGTAAAATCGTCTTTTTCTATCTTGATCCATAAGACTTATTTATATTTTATTTTGGAAATGCCGGAATCAGGTTCACCGCCCGCGGAAGCACGATAATGCTCTGGTTTCCGGACTCATCCACGACCCGGTCCACTGCAGTCTGCAGATCCGGCGCCCAGGAGAGCATCATTTTTTCCAATTTTTCCGGATCCAGACGGTCGCTGACCACGATGACCTCTCCCTTCAGCATGGCCCGTGCGAACATAAACGCCTTGTTATTCCCGCCCTGGAATCCAACCTTACGAAAACGGTCGATCACCCCCTGCGGCCCGTCTGCCTCCTCCAGCCATTCTTCCAAAAGCTTCCCTCCGATCCCGTCCTCTGCTCTGGCGCAGAGAATGAATACTGCCCCTTCCTTTCTCGCAAACAGCTCCGCTGCGGAGATGGCCTTCTGGGACTGGTAAAGATTGCAGTCGCGCGGCGCTCCTCCCGGACTGGTGATCACAATATCAGCAGGCTCCGGGACCTCTACGGAATTAAACCGGCGGCAGATCTCCATTCCTTTTTGATGGGCTTTTTCCATATCTCCAGCCACGCAGCCCACATTTTGTTTGTGGGCGTCCTGGACCACATTGACGATAAACCCCACTTTTACGAATTTGGCCGCCTCAAGAGCGGTCTCATGGAATGGATTGCCCTCAGCGATTCCCATGGACGGCTCGTAAGGCCGGACCGGCAGAGAGTGGTGGATCCGCAGCGTCTCCATTCCGGCCACACCCGGGACAATGCTTTTTCTGCCGCCGCTGAATCCTGCTGTATGATGCGGTGCGATCAGTCCTGTTGCTATAACAAAATCCGCCTCTGCCACCTGCCTGTCGATCCACACCGGCATTCCCGTTTTCGTTTCTCCCAGATAGACGTGGGAACCATACCGGCAGTCGTGGATATGGACCGCCAGGGTACCATAAAAAACAGTTCCCATAATAGTCTTCAGTTCTTCTTCCTCAGGTGCACGGTGAGTTCCCGTAGCAATCACGACCAGCACATGGTCATCCGGCACGCCTGCCGTCTTAAGCCGTTTCATGATCTCCGCAAGGATCTCCCCATTGGGTCCCGGCCTGGTCTGATCGTTCATGATTATGGCGATCCGGTCCTGCGGTCCGACCAGCTGTTCCAATCCCGGCGTCCCGACCGGATGGTCAAGCGCCTCCCGGATCATCTCCTCCACCGGTCCCGCAGCCGGACTGACTGCCGCGTCAATGATCCTGACGCTGTGGTCCCCTCTGATCTCGGCTTCCTGGCTTCCATCTCCATATGGTACTGATATCCGCATGTTTTTTCTCCTTTCCTCCCGGTATCTGTGCCGCCTCTAAAACCTCCCCCAGTTGATCCAAAAGCATTTCCGCCTGGTCTCCGTACACCGGCCTCAGCGCAGCAATCGCCTTATCTGTGTTCTGCTTTTGTGACGGCGGCATTTCCGGACTGCCGGAGGCGTCCGCGATCTCACGGCTATAGACGCTGCCGTCCTTCATCCGCAGCACCATTTTGCAGCCCCAGTGCTGTGGATACTTTTCCGTGAAATCTTCATCCGTGATCACCCTCACTTTATGCAGAAGATCCTGTATACGTCTGTCACTGATGACCTCCTCTGTAAAATACTCCTCCGTCACGCTCCCATAAAGCAATGCACAGGCCACGGTAAATGGTGTGGAAAATTTTGCATCCACCACATTTTTCGGTTCTCTGCTCCCCTCGCTCATGCCGCACTGCTTGTTGCCCACCAGGTAGGTTCGCACCTCAATGGACTCCACATCCTCCGCCCGCAGCCCCTGCCTGCGCAGGCTCAGCGTGCCGTCGATGGTGCAGTGGGTACTTCTGCAGCAGGGGTAAGGCTTGTTGTCCATCTCCATGATGTACCACTTCTCTCCCAGGCCGCTGGCCACCATCTCCGGTTTCGGCTCATTGGTCATATTGTGGAACAGTCCGCCGTCCTCAGCCGTCAGGATGAACTCCGGCCCGGTCATCCCGGCCTTTGCCAAAAGCGCAGCTTCGCAGCCGCTTGCCGCCGCTCTGGCCGGGTGAAGCACCTTGTTGGTGGCTCCGTCCGCCAGGAACGCCCAGGTCCCGAAGGACTGGGTTCCCGCCAGGCCCAGGGCGCTGACAGTCTGATCCTCGTCAAGGCCCAGGAGCTTGGCGCAGGCCGCCGCCGCCCCGAAGGTTCCGGCCGTGGACGTCACATGCCATCCCAGATTCCGGTGGGCTGAGACCCCCAGGGCCATTCCGATCCGGGCCATGGTCTCATAGCCGCAGATCACGGCCAGCAGAAACTCGTCCCCGGATTTCCCCAGGTATTCCGCCATACTCCAGGCTGCGGGCACCACCACGGTGCCAATGTGGGTCTTGGAATCCGTGTGCACGTCGTCCAGCTCCAGGGTGTGGCCCATCATGGCGTTCATGAAAATCGCGGTGAGTAACGGCACCCGCTTCCCGGTTCCCCAGATATGGGCGCTCCCTTTATTGCCGCATATCTCCAGATAATCGCGCAGCACATTTTGAATCTGCGGGTTTTCTTTTGCGCCGATGGCTACTCCCACGGAGTCCAAAATGCACAAGTTCGCAGTTTTTTTGACAAATTTAGGTATATTTTCCATTTCTAAATTAGTCAAAAAATGTGCTAAATCCCTTAATTCCAATTTATTTCCTCCGAAATTGTCAAATTTCCGTAAAATCAAGCTTGTTTATTGGTTGTTTTTATTATATAATTGTTTTTAGTTATAAGCAAATACTAAAAAAGTATCAGCTTAATAGGAAAAACCTATCGTTATTTACCATGGTTCAACCATAGGGAGGGGGGATTTTAGAGTAACTTTATCAAAATACAGATATGTATGGGGGGAATTTTTGTGA
>ERZ791803.1365-NODE-1365-length-11497-cov-2.699004_pt1 | contig 11497 bp, 9 predicted proteins | sample MGYA00510307_ERZ791803 | MGnify/ENA primary metagenome ERZ791803 (study PRJEB30046, sample SAMN00791963) | human gut metagenome | study: EMG produced TPA metagenomics assembly of the A metagenome-wide association study of gut microbiota in type 2...
AGGCTGCGGCGCCTGCGAGCAGGCGTGCCCCAAAAAGGTGATCTGGATTCGGCCGGAGAGCGAAAAGCCCGTTGTCATGTGCGCCAATCACGACCGCGGCGCCCTGACGCGCAAGGCCTGCACGGCAGGCTGCATCGGCTGCATGAAGTGCGAAAAGAGCTGCCCGGAGGGCGCCATCAAGGTGACCAATAACGTGGCCCGTGTAGACTATGAAAAGTGTACGGGCTGCCGCACCTGTATGAATGTGTGCCCGGTGCATGCCATCACCATCCCAAAGATCGTTTGACCGGTAGGTTCCCGGCTTTGCTGACCCGCCCTGCTGCTTTTGCAGCGGGGCGGGTTTCTGCATACATGGCGTGATGCAAAATACCGTGCCTGTTTCCCAAAAAGGATGCGTTTTGCAAAAATTTGTTTTATAATACAATTATAAGATATTTATTTTAGTATATAAACCATGGGAAAATGCTCTCACGGCAGTGTATAATACGGGCAGGGCGGTGCGGCACAGTTTCAGTGCGGCCGGCTTGGGACGGAAGGCGGGAGCCATGTGCCGCAGGGCGTTGAGGAAAGGAGAACGAATGTGGAGCTTTCAGTACAGAGCGCCCAGCGTATCGTGGACGAGATCAGCGGCATCGTGGGGCAGCACATCAACATGATGGACGAACGGGGAAATATCATTGCCAGCACGGACGGCACACGGGTGGGCCACTTCCACGCAGGGGCAAAACGCATTGTAGAGGAGGGCTTGCCGGAGCTGTACGTCCGTCCGGAGGATGCCACGCCTACCGTGCGGGCGGGGCTGAACCTGCCCATCACACACGGGGGCCGTACCGTGGGCGTCATCGGCATCACAGGCGCGTACGAGCAAGTCATCGGATACGGCCAGGTCGTGAAAAAGATGACGGAGATCCTTATCCGCGAGGGCAATGAACAGGATGAAAAGCGGCTGGACCAGCGTGTGCGCAGCCGTTTTCTGGAGGACTGGGTGTTGGGCGGCGGCTTGCTGCAGCCGCAGGTGCTGGCGGAACGCGGGCTGGCATTGGGTGTGGACATTACAGTGCCGCGCCGGGTAATGGTGGTGAGTGTGCGGGACCTTGCCCGCTACACCGACACCGCCGCCGGACAAAAACGCATCGACCAGCTGGAGACGGCGGTCTCCGGACTTGTGGAGGGCGAGGCGGGCGGTATCATTCTGCGGAATGCAGCGCGGCAGATTCTGCTGCTGCGTGCGCGGCCGGACGCTCAGATGCAGGCCATGGCACAGCGTTTGTGCGTCATGGCGCGGGAACGCTTTGGTCTGCGGCTGGCAGTGGGGATCGACGGCGGCGCGCCGGATGTGCACCGGGCTTATGCCCAGGCAAATAAGGCGTGGCGTTCGGCTCGCATGGCGCCGGAAGGCGTGCTGCCTTACGACAGTGTGACGCTGGAGCTGTTCACAGGCGATGTGCCGCGCCAGACCAAGGAAGAATATCTGCGTAAGGTATTTCGGGGCTGCACTTACGAGGAGCTGCGCCGATGGATTGGACTTCTGGAGGCATACTTTGCGGCGGAGGGTTCCATCCAGGCAGCGGCGGATGCATTGTATATCCACAAAAACACTCTGCAGTACCGTTTGAAGCGGCTGGAGGAGCTGACGGGCTGCGATGTGCGCCGGCCCAGTCAAGCGCCGGTATTCTATATGGCAGTGCTTTTTTTCAAGGAAGTGGAAGGCAGCCTGCTTTTGATGGGAAGCTGAAACTGGACAATTAAACCAAATCTGTCGCGCGGCCTTGCGCGGTATTGGCATGAGGAACAGAGATCTCGCTTGAAATACGGCTTGAAAGACGGGCGCAAAACATCATAAAACAGCGTGCGGCCCGGTACACTGTATCAACAGGCGGCACCCGGCAGCAGCGGGTGCGCAAAGCCGATTCAAAAGGAGGTTTCATCATGTCAGGTTTTCCGCTTATCCTTGCGTTCGTGGCGGCCATTGTCCTTATGATCCTGGCCATCTCGAAATGGAAGATCCACCCATTCCTTTCCATCATGGGCATCTCGCTGGTGCTGGGGCTTGTGGCGGGCGTGCCGCTGGTGAACAGGACAGCCGCGGACGGCGCTGTTACGCCGGGGCTTGCCAACGTCATCGGCGCGGGTTTTTCCGGCACGTTCACCAGCATCGGCATTGTCATCATCCTGGGTGCGCTCATCGGCACGATCCTGGAGGCCACAGGCGCGGCATTGAAGCTGGCGGATATGGTCATCCGTGTGGTGGGGAAAAAACGGCCGGAGCTGGCTGTGCTGCTCATGGGCTGGGTGGTTTCCATCCCCGTGTTCTGTGATTCAGGGTTTGTTATCCTCAACCCCATCCGCAAGGCGCTGGTAAAGCGCACAATGACGTCCAGCGTGGCCATGACAGTGGCGCTTTCGGCCGGGCTGTATATCTCTCACGTATTCATTCCGCCTACGCCGGGGCCCATTGCCGCGGCCAGCACGCTGGGCATCGGCGACAACCTGCTGCTCGTTATGGGCATGGGCGCGCTGTGCTCCATCATTCCCCTGTTTGTGGGCTACTTCTTCGCAAAATACATCGGCAAAAAGGTAAAAGCGGGCGATGAGGCATGCGACGGCGAAACGGCCAGGACATACGAGGAACTGGTGGCGGAGTTCGGCAAGCTGCCCGGCGGGGCGGCGGCGCTGGCGCCCATTGTCGTGCCCATCCTGCTGATGGCGCTGGGCTCCATCGCGGCCATGGCGGGCTGGACGGGCTTTGCCTATGATCTGTGTGCATTTTTGGGCGCACCCATCATCGCGCTGGCGGTGGGCACGCTGTTCGGTGTAGTACTGCTTGCGGGTGCGAAACGGCTGAACAAATTCTACGAGCTCACCAACGAGACGCTTAAGACCGTCGGCCCCATCCTGTTCGTCACGGCAGCGGGCGGAGTGCTGGGAAAAGTGATCGCGGTGTCCGGCATGGTGGAGACCATTACGGTCAACGCGTCTATTCTGGAGGCCGTGGGCATCTTCTTCCCGTTCCTGCTGTCCGCCATCCTAAAGACGGCGCAGGGGTCCTCCACGGTAGCGCTTACCACCACGGCGGGCATCATGGCTCCGCTGATGGATGTGATGGGACTGGGCACGCCCGTGCGCGCCGCGCTGACGGTGATGGCCATTGCCGCGGGCGCGATGACGGTGTCCCACGCCAACGATTCCTATTTCTGGGTGGTGACGAACTTCGGTGAAATGAAGCCGGAGCAGGGCTATAAAACGCAGACGCTGTGCACGCTGCTGCTGGGGCTTTCGTCGATGGCCGGCGTGTTCGTGCTCTCTCTTATTTTCCGGTAACGGCGTTTTCAGCGTCAAAAAAGCGCCGTGCCGAATGTCTTACCCGACCGTGCAGGAGCCGGGGCAGGGCCCCGGCTCCTGTAAAGCTGAAACCCGGACTTTTTTGACAAGGAGCGTAAATCATGAAAAAAGTGATCCTCATCCCCGATTCCTTCAAGGGAACCATGTCCTCGGCCGAGATCTGTACCGTAATGGCGCAGGCGGTGCAGGAATATTATCCGGATGCCCAGGTGCACAGCGTGCCTGTGGCAGACGGCGGCGAAGGAAGTGTGGATTCGTTTCTGCAGGCCGTGGGCGGGGAAAAGGTCTCCGTGCCTGTAAAAGGCCCGTACTTCGAGGAAGTGCCCGCGTTCTACGGCATGCTGCCGGACGGTGTGGCCGTCATCGAGATGGCGGCGGCGGCGGGCCTGCCGCTGGTGGGCGAGCGCCTGCACGCCGAACAGACTACTACCTATGGCGTGGGTGAACTGATGGCCCATGCGTTGGAGCGCGGCTGCAAACGGCTGGTGGTGGGGCTGGGAGGCAGCGCCACAAACGACGGAGGCTGCGGCGCTGCGGCAGCGCTGGGTGCAGTGTTCCGCAACGCGGCAGGCGAGGCCTTTGTGCCTGTGGGGGCAACGCTGGCGGAGGTTGCGGAGATCGACCTTTCCGGCCTGCATCCCGCACTTGCGAGCGCGGAGCTGGTGACCATGTGCGATATCGACAACCCACTGTGCGGCCCGCTGGGCGCGGCGCATGTGTTCGCGCCCCAGAAAGGCGCGGACCCGGCCATGGTGGAGCTTCTGGACGCGGGCCTGGCGCACTTGGCGGATGTTGTGGAGCGCTGTACCGGGCGAGACATCCGGCAGCTCCATGGTGCGGGCGCGGCAGGCGGCATGGGCGGCGGCATGGTGGCCTTTTTCGGCAGCACGCTGCAAATGGGCATTGAGACCGTGCTGGATACCGTGGGCTTTGACAAGTTGCTGGAGGGGGCAGATATGGTGTTCTCCGGGGAAGGGAAGCTGGATGCCCAGTCGCTGCTGGGCAAGGTGGTCATCGGCGTGGCGCGGCGGGCAAAGCGCGCGGGCGTTCCGCTGGTGGCCGTGGTGGGCGACATTGGAGACAACATTGAAGCGGCTTACGATATGGGTGTGTCGGCGGTGTTCAGCATCAACCGTGTGGCCGTACCCTTCCGGGAAGCAAAGCCCCGCAGCAAAAGTGACCTTGCACTGACGATGGATAATCTGATGCGCTTCTGCCGCCGGATGGGCTGGTAGCTTCGCGTTCCCATCCTCGGGGTCCGGCTGCTGTCGTAAGCTTTTGTGATGAAACGAGCAAACCCGCCTTCTCCGGGCCATCCGGTCCGAGAAGGCGGGTTTGCCGTTTTATTCCATGATGTCGTGCGGGATGCACGGCGCGGGCGCGTTTTCCGGCAGCGACGTTTTGCGCGCAATGAGCGCCTTGGTGGGGATGCCCATTTCCGTGAACATCTGTTCGTGTTCGGTACGGATGTTCCACGACGGTTCATCAGCGTGCAGGTCCCTCGTCTGCCAGGTCACCTCGAACCCGGCCTCGGCCATATAGCGCAGCGTATCTTTAAAAAGATCGTCGTCGTCACATTTGAACCAGATCTCCGCGCCGTCTGCAAGGAACGGACGGTACAGCAGAAGCTGGCGGGTATGCGTCAGACGGTGCTTTTTGTGGTTGGCCTTTTTGTTCCATGGGTTGCAGAAATTGATGTAGATGCGCTCCACGCGGTCCGCTTTGTCCAACAGTGTGGGAATACGTTCGATGTCGTGAGCCAGGGTCTTCACGTTGTCGATGGGAAGCCCCTGTTCGGCGTAGATGCGTTCGATGTTGCGTTTGGCAAGAATGAGCACCTTGTCGGTGATGTCCACGCCGATGTAATTGACGTCCGGATTGCGGGAGGCAAGCCGGGCGAGAAATCCGCCCTTGCCGCAGCCCAGCTCCAAGTGAAGCGGCTGGGCCGGGCAAAGGTCTCTCGCCAGCGGCCCTTGTACCGGGTGGCGTCGTTCATGTGAAAAGGGCAGGCCGCAAGTTCCGGCCCGGCATAGGGTTTGAAACGCATGCGCATGAGTGGTCTTCATTCCTTTACTGGTCTTGTGATGAACGTACCTATTATAGCAAAAAGTATCTTTACGCGCAATGCGGCTGAGGCTGTCGGCAAAGCCGTCAACCGCTGAGAGACGCCAGACGCTTTGTGCTGTGCAGACGCTTTCCGGTTTCCCTCAGCGCTCCTTTCCGGCGCACAAAAGGACAATTTTGCGCACTTCGCACACAAAATTGCCCTTTTTCGACAAGCAGAGCCGCGCCCGCATGAGATGGGCGCGGCTAGGGTTTCGGTTGTGCCGCGGGGACGCAGTGCACGCGTTATGACTGCCGTTCTCCCACCCAGCGCGCCGCCGTACACCATACGGCTCTGCCTTGGGCAAGGCTCTGGGGTACGTCCAGGATGCGCTGGTTTTCGCTGCCGCGAAACCGCAGGTCCAGATTGCGCTGTGCCAAAACGAATTCTCCGTCCACCAGAATGTCCAGCGCGGCCAGCAGCTGCTTCTGGGCCGGCGTTCCGTTTTCCAGGAGTTCTTCAAAGGTGTAGCCTGTATAGCTGGCAACCTCGTAACCATTGGCCTTCAGCAGCTTTGCCAGTTCAGTAAAAGGCTCCGCCTGGCTGAACGGCTCGCCGCCGGAAAAGGTGACGCCGCGCACCAGCGGATTTTTCTTCACACGCCAGAACAGGTCCTGCACTGTCATATCCGTGCCCGTGCCGAACGCCCAGCTTTCCGGGTTGTGGCAGCCCTCGCACCGGCGCGGGCAGCCCTGCGCAAAAATAGCTGTGCGCAGGCCCGGGCCGTCTACAATGGAATCCTCCATGATGCCTGCGATATTGATCGTTTGCTGTATCAAAACAAAAGCGCTCCTTAATGCTGCATGCCGTGCTTCACACGGTCGTGCTCTTCGGCACGCTTGGCGTCGTTGAAGCGGTCCAGAGTGCCCACAAGGTAGCCGGTGATGCGGCGGATGCGCTCAAAGCCCACACCCTTGCCGTTTTTTGCCTCAATGTTGGTTTCGATCTGTGCCATAAGTCAAGTCCTCCTTCAAAAGACGAAAAGATGTTGAAAAATTGTGCTATTGCTTCGGCGCGGATGAGATCATTCGCAGCCGCAGTAGGTAAAGGTGCCGGGATACAGCTTGCGCAGCTCCTTGATGCGTTCGGGAGAAACGGCCTCGCCCTCGCGGCGGCCGCAGCGGGGACATATCTCCCCGATGACGCCCACATACCCGCAGATGGGGTCGCGGTCCACCGGGTGATTGATGCTGCCGTAGCCGATGCCGCAGTCGTGCATGCAGCGCACGATACTCTCGAACGCTTCCAGGTTGTTGGCGGTGTCGCCGTCCAGCTCCACATAGCTGATATGGCCCGCGTTGGTCAGCGCATGATAGGGCGCTTCCTTCCGGATCTTCTCATAGGCCGAGATATTGTAGTACACAGGGATGTGGAAAGAATTGGTGTAATAATCCTTGTCCGTCACGCCGGGAATCAGCCCGTAGCGCTTTTTGTCCATGCGTACAAAACGGCCGGAAAGACCCTCCGCCGGGGTGGCCAGCAAGCTGTAGTTCATATGGGTGCGTTCGCTGCGCGCATCCAGATACCGGCGCATGTACTGGACGATGGCAAGTCCTTTTTCCTGCATTGCGTCGCTCTCGCCGTGGTGGTGTCCGTACAGAGAGATCAGCGTCTCGGCCAGGCCGATGAAGCCGATGCTCAATGTTCCGTGCTTGAGTACCTCGCCCACCTCGTCGCTGGGGCCCAGCTTTTCGCTGTCCAGCCAGACACCCTGGCCCATCAGGAACGGGAAGTTGTATACGCGCTTTTTGCTCTGGATGGCGAAACGGTCGTCCAGCTGGCCGATGACAAGCTCCATCATATCCTTGAGCTTTTCATAGAACAGCGCTTCATCGCCGTGGCTCTCAATGGCCAGGCGCGGAAGGTTGATGGAGGTGAAGCTGAGATTGCCGCGGCCGTTGGCGATCTCCTGTGAGGGATCGTAGACGTTGCCCATCACACGGGTGCGGCAGCCCATGTACGAGACCTCGGTCTCAGGATGGCCGGGCTTGTAATACTGCAGGTTGAACGGGCTGTCGATAAAGCTGAAGTTGGGGAACAGCCGCTTGGCGCTCACCTTGCAGGAAAGCTGGAACAAATCATAGTTGGGGTCGCCGGGGTTGTAGTTGACGCCTTCCTTCACGCGGAAGATTTGAATGGGGAAGATAGGCGTTTCACCGTGGCCCAGGCCCGCGTCCGTGGCCAGCAGTACGTTGCGCATCACCATACGGCCCTCGGGGCTGATGTCTGTGCCGTAGTTGATGGACGAGAACGGCGTCTGCGCACCGGCGCGGGAATGCATGGTATTCAGGTTGTGAATGAGCGCCTCCATGGCCTGATAGGTAGCCTTTTCGGTCTCCTTTTCCGTCTCTTTCAGCGCGAATGCCTGGGCTTTTTTTGCAATGTCTCCGCCCACGAGCGGAGTGAGGGCTTCCGTCTCGGCGCGCAGGTAATCCATATCAGTGGCGAGCTGGGGCCGCAGGCCCTGTTCAGCCTCAATGGCGCGCAGTGTGTCCTTCACCTGCTGCAGCGTCACGCCCGCCTCGGGAGCCAGCAGCTCGAGACTCTTGAAAATATTGACGGCATACTGCTTTTTGTATGTTTTGGCAACGCCCGGCGCCAGGCCGTAGTCAAAGTTTACGATGCTCTGGCCGCCGTGCTGGTCGTTCTGATTGGACTGGATGGCGATACATGCCAGGGCGGAATAACTCTGGATGTCGTTGGGCTCGCGCAGAAAACCGTGGCCCGTGGAGAAACCGCCTTTGAACAGCTTGAGCAGGTCGATTTGGCAGCAGGTGGTGGTGAGGGCGTAAAAATCAAAGTCATGGATATGGATCCAGCCCTCCCGGTGCGCCCGGCTCTGCTCGGGTGTCAGCAGGTATTTGTCATAATAGTCCTTGGCTGCCTCGCTGCCGTACTGAAGCATGGTGCCCATGGGCGTGTCGCCGTCGATGTTGGCGTTGCTGCGCTTCATGTCGCTGGCCGTGGCGTCGGCATGGGTCAGCTCGTCGAACACTTTCATCAAACGGGTGTTCATCTCGCGCACGCGGGTGCGGGACGCGCGGTACAAAATATATTTTTTGGCGGCGTTGTCGAAGCCCATCTGCATCAGCTGGCTTTCCACTTCGTCCTGAATCTGCTCGATTTGGGGCGGCTGGGCGCCGCAACGCTCCTCCAGAGCCGCTTCCACTGCATTGGCGACAGCCGCAGCCTGTGAAGCGTCGCCCTCCTGGGCTGCCTCCATGGCCTTCAAAATGGCCGAAGCGATCTTTCCTTCGTCGTACAAAACGACGCGTCCATCGCGCTTGATGATGCTTTTGATCATGGTTTTCCTCCGATTCCGCGCACACTCACACTCTTTGGTATGCTCGCTAAATATTGATGCCGGGTATAATTATCGCACTAGATATAGTATCATGTCAAGCAGAATCCATGCCAAATTTCCGCGGCATTTTTGGCGGATTTGCCAATTGCATTTGTGTGGGGGTATAATGTTCCAGGGCCCTTGTGCGCAAAGGCCCTGGAACACGGAAGCATAAAAAGCCGCCGCCCCTGCGGGCGGCGGCGGGGAAACTGCAGGAGGAGCCGGCCGGATGAAAAACAAAGAACCCGTGCAGTATCGCGCCGCAGGCGGTGTGCGGTATGAGTTTAAGCGAAAACGGGTCAAAAATATCAACCTGCGCGTGCGGGCTGACGGAAGCGTTGCCGTGTCGGCGCCCCTGGGCGCGCCGCTGGCACAGGTGGATGCATTCGTGGCCGGACGGGCTCGATGGATCGAGGCGGCGCGCGTGCGCGCTCTTGCGCGCGGCGAGGAAGAGCAGCGCCCCTGTTCCGTGTCCAGGGAGGATGCGCTGGCTCTGTTCACACAGGTAAGCGATGCGGTATTTCCGTTGTTTGCACAGGTGCTGAACGGGCAGCGCCCCGTTCTGAAGGTACGGCAGATGAAAACGCGCTGGGGCGTGTGTGTGCCGGCAAAACGGCAGATCACGTTCAGTCTGCGCCTGGCGGAAAAGCCTCGCGCGGCTGTCGAATATGTGGTGCTGCACGAATATGCACATTTTGTCCGGGCAGACCACAGCCCCGCTTTTTGGGCTGTGGTAGCGCGGTACATGCCGGACTATAAGGCGCGCCGCAGGCTGCTGGCGCCGTCTGTGCAAGGCGGAATGGAAAGCCCGGAGGGACCGCCGCCTACATATTAAAAAGGAAAAACGGCGCTTTGTTCGCAGTTTTGGTTCTGCCGGCACAGGGCCGTGGTTTTAAAATGGCAGGATATATGATATACTATTATAGTTAGAGTAAAAATTTTCCGGAAGCCGGAGGTGCTGCATGGATAAATACAAGCGCCTTGTTTCAAACACAATGTTGTTTGCGATCAGTACGTTTTCGTCCAAGCTGCTGAGCTTTGTGATGGCTCCGCTGTTCAGCTACTGGTTTGAAACGCAGGAAATGAACGGCATCAAGGAGCTGCTGAACCAGTGCGCCAGCCTGCTGATCCCGCTGGTGAGCCTGGGTATCGCCAACGCCGTTATCCGTTTTGGGTTGGAAAAGGGCATCCGCAAGAGCGCCATTTATATGAACGGCCTTGTATCCATTGGTATGGGGTTCGTACTGCTGCTGCTGTTGTATCCGCTGCTGTCCCGTATTGCACTGTTCCGGGACTATATTGCTCTGTTGTATGTGTACCTGCTGGTGAGCTGCCTGCGCACGCTGAACTGCCAGTTCTGCCGTGCACGCCAGCTCAACCGCCTGTATGCCATTGACGGTATTCTGTGTACCATAACCACATGCGGGTTCTATGTGCTGTTTCTGCGGGTGCTGAATATGGGCCCCACAGGCTATTTGCTTGCGATCATCTGCGCCGATGGTCTCAGTGCGCTGTTCCTGTTTGCAGTGACAAAGACCTGGCGTTTTCTGGATTTCAAGCGCTTTGATACCAAGCTGCTGAAAAAAATGCTGCGCTATGCGCTGCCGTTGGTGCCTGCGTCCATCTTCTGGTGGATCACCAACGCCAGCGACCAGTTTTTCGTGGCCGCCATGCTGGAGGACGGCACTTCCTGGACGGCGGTGCTGGGGGCCAGTTATAAGCTGCCCACCATCCTGTCCATCGTTTCCACTATTTTTACCGAAGCGTGGCAGATCTCTGCGTTCACAGACGGAACGGATTCACAGCGCGAACAGTTTTTTTCCCGCGTGTTCAGCGCCTACCAGAGCCTGATTTTTCTGGCGGCGGCGGGCATCGTGCTGATGGCGCAGCCCTTTATGGCCATTTATCGCGACGACTATTTTATCGGCTGGAAATTCATCCCGCTTTTGACGATGGCAACGGCATTTGCCAGCTTCGACAATTTTTTAAATAGTATTTATATGGTTGAAAAGCGCTCGACGCTTTCGTTCACCACCATGGCTGTGGGCGCGGGCATCAACGTTGCGCTGAACTTCACACTCATCCCCGTCTGGGGCGTCAACGGCGCAGCGCTGGCCACGTTCGTCAGCTATTTTGTCGTGTTTTTGCTGCGGGCAGTGAACACGCGCGGGCTCATCCGCGTGGATTTCGCACCCGAAAAGCTGTGCTGCAACTTCGGCCTGCTGGTGCTGGAATCGGCGCTGATGATGTGGCAGGTAAAACTTTGGCCGGTGTGGTGTTCACTGGTTGTGGTGCTCATCGCAGCCATCAATTTCCGTGATTTGTGGAGCACGGTGCAGCAGCTGCTGGGCCGGGGCAAAAAGAAAAGGGCATAAATAAAACGGAAAAGGTGCGGCTCATTTTAAACCGCCCCAGATTGTGCGGACAGCACTAAAAGGCCTCTATGTAGGGAAATATGAAGTATTAAGCGGAGTGGCGCAGCGTGAGCGGCGCCACTCCAGTTTTTAACTGGATGCGCTCGTAGTTGTAAAAATTGATGTAGCGGTCAATCATCTCATTGGCCTCGCAGAATGAGGCCGGTTTATGGCGGTAGATACACTCTGTCTTGAGAATGGAAAAGAAATTTTCTGCCATAGCGTTATCATATGGGTTTGCTCGTCTTGACATGGATGGCGTAATGCCATAAGATTTTGTCAGGTTGAAGTATG
>ERZ791803.1367-NODE-1367-length-11482-cov-2.531286_pt1 | contig 11482 bp, 8 predicted proteins | sample MGYA00510307_ERZ791803 | MGnify/ENA primary metagenome ERZ791803 (study PRJEB30046, sample SAMN00791963) | human gut metagenome | study: EMG produced TPA metagenomics assembly of the A metagenome-wide association study of gut microbiota in type 2...
TTTACACCGAACCAGAAGATATATTATGGTCTTGCCATCTGTCCGGAACATGGATATCTGAAGGGGAAGATCCGCATGAAGCGTGTGGATGATACAAGCGTTTATGTGGTGAAGACACTAAAGCTTACAGATGAGGACGGTGCAGAGCGGATCATCAGCCGCAGGGATGATCTGCGGAAAAAACGTGCGGAACGGAACCGTGCCAAGAAGAAGCGCCAGCGGGAGACAAAGCAGGAGAGAAAGAAAAAACGATAGGAATGTGAAAAAAAGATAAAGCGGTTATAAAAAACAGAGCAGCGAACCAGAGATAAAAGCCGGTTTCGCAGCTCTGTTTTTATGAAACCATTTAACGTTGCGGCATGGGAACTGTGCCAACATGCGGTGCGATCCTCCTGCAGCATCACGGCGACGGGATCGAAGCCTTTTTTGAAAGCTTCCGGTACTGGGACGGAGTCAGTCCGGCGTACTGTTTGAACACCCGGTTAAAATGTGTGACATTGGAAAAACCTGTCAGGTTTCCGATCTCTGTGATGGATTTGTCTGTCTCCATGATCTTTCTCTGGGCGTTCATGATGCGGGTTACGTTGATGTATTGTATGATCGTCCGGTTGGTACATCGCTTGAACTCCCGGCAGAGGTAGTAGGGGCTGACATAAAAGCGTCTGGAAAGCAGTTCTAAGGTGATGTCCTCATTATAATTTTTATGGATATAGTCGATGACCTGGCCGACCAGGGTCTTCTTCTCGTGCTGGAGCGGCTTTAACCCCTGGCGGAATATGCTGACCAGGAGCACATTCAGCAGACTGTGCATGTATTCCTCTTTAAAAGGAGAATCACCGTCCTCCTCACGGAGGATCAGTTCCATGAGCTGGTGTATGGAATACCGGTTCCTCGCATCCGCTGTGTAGACGCCTCCCCCGGCATCCAGGGCTTCCATCAGCTCCGGGGACTGCACCTCTGACGAGCGAAAATACAGGACGATCCGTTTGAAGGGGACATCTTCCGCACCATAAGAATGATGCATCACATAAGGGGTAAATATCACCAGCTGTCCCGCGCTGATGGGGAAGACGGAGTCCTGGATGATATGATACCGTGCTCCGCTTTCCAGATAATAAAGCTCATAGAAATCATGATAATGAGATTTTGCCATATTGTCATTGACACCTTCTATTCGTTCGCAGGCGATCGCCTGTCCCTGCGCGATCCGGATACCGGCCCGATCGATCATTCATATCCCTCCTTTTAACAAAATGTAACAAAGTTTATTGTGAAAAACATACAAAAAAATTTGAACTGCCTGGTTAAAAACAAACCTTTGCTATAAAAAACAGATGCCATAAGAGCAAGATATGTAAAAAAATAACCCATTCCCTGCAAATATTGTCTGGTTTCGATGTATCTCATATAATACAATGATACCACAACGAGGAACGAAACAAAACAATTACATTAAGAAAAGTACATATCAATTTTATCAATAGGATGATGAAGAATGAAATATTATGAAGGACGGATCGAGCACAACAAGGATACCATAAGACGTCTGTTTAAGGCGGAATATGATACTTATGAGATGCGGAAGGTCATTTTCAGGTTTGCGGCGGGAGCCGTACTGGTGATAACGGGTCTGATTGGCAGACTTCCGGTGTTCGCCCAGGGAATCCTTTTGATGGTGGGCTGCTGGCTGATCGTGAGCAGGGATTTCCCGTCGAAATGCCGGGCCGACAGAACATTGGAGAACCGGAAGACAGCCCTGCCGGCGATGGTATCCAGATTTTATGGAGATCATATCGAACTGGACGGCGAGGGACATATGAAGCTGTCATATGATAAGGTACAATATCTGGTAGAAGAAAAAGGATATTATTTTCTGTTTTTTGGCAGGGATTCCGCATGTATGATTGATGGAAAAACCCTGAAACCGGATTCGGCGGACAAGTTCAGGGAGTTTGTGGAAGAGAAAACGGGACTCGAATGGAAGGAGACGACTTCCTGGCTGAATATGAGTCTCATGGATCTGATCCATACGCTGAAACGCGGAATGGACAGGCACTAGCAGGAAAAGCCAGGTGTACAGACATTGGTATGGTATCCGCGTTCCGAAAAGGAACAGGGCGGGTTGCTATATAGAGTATCAGGAAACTTAATCATGTAAAAGAATGGGAGGAACTAAAATGTTTAAAGCAAAAAGAATTGCGGCACTTGCAGTTGCAGGAACCATGGCACTGAGCCTTGCGGCATGCGGAGGATCTTCATCCAGCGCACCGGCAGGAGGCAATGCAGAGGGCGGCGCAGGTACAGAGAAGACCTTTAACTTAAAGCTGGGCCATAACATGGCAGAGGACCACGCAGTACATATCAGCATGACGGCTTTTGCCGATGCGGTAAAAGAAAAATCAAACGGCACCATCAATATCACCATTTTCCCCAACGGAACGCTGGGAAGTGAGACCGACATGATCTCCCAGATCCAGAACGGCGCGCTGGACATGGCAAAGGTGTCCGCTTCGACCCTGGGCAACTTCAGCAAGCTGTACAACGCTTACTCGGTTCCTTATGTATTTGATGATAAGGATCACTATTATGCGGTTATGGACAGCGAGATCGCCCAGAACATTTTTGATTCTACAGAGAAAGACGGTTTCGTAGGTCTGACCTGGCTGGATTCCGGTTCCCGTTCCTTCTATACCGTCAAGACTCCGATCCGCAAACCGGCGGACTTAAAGGGTTTAAAGATCCGTACCATGGATTCCCAGATGGCGATCGATATGATGAACGCTCTGGGCGGTTCCGCTACGGTTATGGGTTACAGCGATATCTACACTGGTCTGCAGCAGGGCGTAATCGATGGTGCGGAGAACAATGTGACAGCGCTTCGTGACCACGGTGAGGTTGCAAAATACTACTCTTTCGACGAGCATACTCAGATCCCGGATGTGGTTGTTCTGTCCGCTAAGGTTTGGAATGATATGACGCCGGAGCAGCAGGAAGTACTGAAGTCCTGTGCGAAAGATGCTACCGAGGACTACAAGGTTGCCTGGAAGAACTTTGAGGACGAAGTTCTTGAGAATGCCACCACCAACTTTGGCGTGGAGCTGGTAAGAGACGTTGATATTGCGGCATTCCAGGAGGCAGTACAGCCGATCTACGAGAAGCTGAAAACAGATGATCCGGATGTATACGGTGTCGTTGAGCAGATCCGCGGTATGTCTGCAAAATAGTGCGCTGAGGATTACCATAAGTATCAGGAAAACACGGCTGCGGTCGGCATGTCCGGCCGCAGCCGTTTAAAAAACAACAAGAAACTGTTGGCACAATTCCAATCTGGAGGAATAAGAAAAAATGAAAAAGTTAGACAAAATCCTGGATGACGTGATGCGTTTTTTGATGGCGTTTTCAATGCTGTCACTGGTGGTCGGCGGATTCTGGCAGATATTTAGCCGCTGGATCTTAAAAGACCCGTCCACATTTACAGAGGAATTTATGCGTTACATGCTGATCTGGGCAAGTATGCTGGGTTCTGCGTACTGCTTTTATAAAGATAAACACCTTACCCTGGATCTGTTTAAACGCAGGGCAAAAGGGACGGCGGGCCTTGTGCTGAACGTGTTTATCGAGGCAATGATCCTGTTTTTCGTAATCTATGTATTTGTTTACGGGGGTAGCCGCATGGCGATGAACAGTACTAACTATTCTCCGGTCATGCAGATCCCGTTCAAGGTTCTTTACATGATTCTTCCGGTATCCGGCTGCTTTATCGTGATAGCGCGGGTGCTGAAATATATGCAGATGTATCTTGATGCAAAAGCTGATAAGAAGGAGGCAGTATAATGGTCGTACAAGCTACGTTAATCCTGTTTGGTGTATTTTTCGTCATGTTATTTTCCGGCGTTCCGATCTCTGTCGGCATCGGTATCGCATCCATCGTGACCGCGCTTTTCAGCTTTGACCCGCAGGTGTTTGCGATCACTGCGGCTCAGCGGTGCTTCTCCGGTATCGATTCCTTTTCCCTGCTTGCGCTGCCGTTCTTTACACTGGCAGGCAACATCATGAACAAAGGCGGTATCGCCCAGCGTCTGGTACGCCTGGCGCGTCTGGTGGTAGGCTGGATCCCCGGATACCTGGCTGCTACCAACGTTCTGGCAAACATGTTTTTCGGAGCGATCTCCGGTTCTTCCGTAGCGGCGACTTCTGCTATGGGAAGCATCATGAACCCTCTGGAAAAAGAGGAAGGCTATGATCCCAACTACTCGGCGGCAGTTAATATCTGTTCTGCACCTACTGGTATCATCATCCCTCCAAGTGGTCCACTTATCCTGTATTCCATTACCGCAGGCGGTGTTTCCGTAGCGGCGCTGTTTATGGGCGGTTATATCCCGGGTGCCCTGCTTGGTATCTGTGTACTGGCTGTTGCGATCATCATTGCCAATAAAAAGGGCTACAAGGCATCTGCTGTAAAGGAAAGCGCTCCGCCGATCAAGATCATCATTGACGCGGTTCCGTCCCTTCTGGCAGTCATCATCGTTATGGCTGGTATCCTGCTGGGCTGGTTCACTCCGACAGAGGCAGGCGTGGTCTGTGTGCTGTACTGCGGACTGCTTGGCTTCCTTTATAAAGAGCTGAATTTAAAGAACTTATATGAACTGCTGGCGGAGACGATGATCAGCTCTGCGACGATCCTGTTCTTGATCGCTGCATCCACGATCATGTCCTACATTATGTCTTACTCCGGAATCCCGGCGGCGATCAGTGAGATGCTGATGAGCGCGTCCAGCAACAAGTATGTGATCCTGCTGATCATGAACGTATTTTTACTGGTGATGGGTATGTTCTTAGACCTGACCCCGGCAGTGCTGATCTTTACCCCGATCTTCCTGCCGATCATAAAGAGTATTGGTATGAGCCCGGTACATTTCGGTATCATGCTGATCTTAAACCTGGGTATCGGTTCCGTGACTCCGCCGGTAGGCTCCTGCCTGTTCGTAGGATGCGGCGTCGGCAAGGTTACCATCGAGGGTGTTACCAAATATATCGTGCCGATGTTCTGTGCGATGGTTGTGGCATTGCTCCTGGTTACTTATATTCCGGCTCTGTCCCTGCTGGTGCCGTACCTGTGCGGTCTGATTCCGTCCATGTAACCTGTAAATCCTGATAGCTGTGGAAGTTATGGAGAAATCAGTATGAAAATTTGTAAAGAATATCGCGGATACGAGGCAGGAAACGGTGTATATCTGATCCATACCAACTGTGCGGACATAGGCGTCTGCTTCGTAACGGATGAGATCGTGCGTGTCAGGGTCTCGTTTGATAAAGAGATGGCGGAGGAATCCTATATTCTTTCCACCACTGCGTGGGAGGACCGTTTAGACGGCCTGTTTGCCGGAGAACGTACCAGGAAGGAACCTGCGCCGGCTGTTGTGGAGGAAACTGCAGAAAGCCTGGAGTTCACGACTCCGGCTCTGCGCCTGTCCATGCAGAAGGACCCGCTGTGCTTTAAGCTGTATGACGGCGAAGGCACATTGCTGTACAGTGATATCGAAGGCAATCCGTTTATCCAGGATTCCAACCTGCGGGTAAATCATTACAGCCAGATGCAGGGCGAGGAAGAATGCTATTACGGGTTTGGGGAGAAGGCAGGTCTGCTCAACAAGAATAAAACATTCCTGCGTCAGCGGGCGACGGACGCCATGGGTTATGACGCGGAAAAGATGGATACCCTGTATAAACATATCCCGTTTTATATCCGTATGAACCGTGAAAATAAAAAGGCGGTTGGATTATTTTACAACAACTTTTATGAGTCCGTTTTTAATATGGGCTGTGAGAAGAGCAACTACCCGCTATACATACTGGCAGGCGGACGGCGGTGACATCGACCTGTTTTTCATCGGCCGAAATACCATGAAACGGATCGTGGACAATTATACGCTGCTGACAGGCCGTCCGGCGCTGCTTCCCAAACGTGCGCTGGGATATCAGGGTTCCTCCATGTATTATCCAGAACTGGATAAGGACAGCGATGACGCAGTGCTGGGATTTATCGATACGGTGAAGGAAGAGGGATTCCCGATCGACGGTTTCCATCTGTCATCCGGGTACACCAGCTACGAGAACCGCCGCTGCGTATTTACCTGGAACACCACCAGGTTTAAGGATCCGCGCGCTTATTTTGCGGCGATGAATGAGAAGGGCGCTCAGAATGTGCCGAATGTAAAGCCGGGAATCCTGCTGATGCATCCGTGGTTTGATGAGTTTGTGAAAAAGGACGTATTTGTTAAGGACCCGGAAGGCGGGAGCTACAGCATCGGTAAATGGTGGGGCGGCGACGGCGCGTTCTGGGATTTCACGAAGCCGGAAGCCCGCCAGGCATGGAAGGAATATCTGACCGAGCATGTGATTGACGTGGGAACCAATTCAATCTGGGATGACAACTGCGAATATGACAGTCTGTTGGACAAGGACTGCCGCTGTGATTTCGACGGCAAAGGAGGTACGATCGGTCAGCTTAAGCCGCTGATGAGTACTTTGATGTGCAAGATCGCAGGTGATGCAGTCAGAGAGCATGATAGGGATGCAAGACCATATGTGGTGTGCCGCAGCGGCAGCGCAGGGATCCAGAAGTATGCCCAGACCTGGTGCGGGGACAACTCTACCAGCTGGAAATCCTTACAGTACAATATCCCGATCATCACCGGTATGGGCCTGTCCGGGCAGCCCAACGAGGGCGCGGATATCGGCGGCTTTGCAGGTCCTGCACCGGAGGAGGAATTGTTTGTGCGCTGGGTACAGAACGGCGTGTTCCAGCCCCGTTTTTCCATCCATTCTGCCAGCAATGACAACACGGTGACGGAACCGTGGATGTACCGGGATTCCGCAGATATCATCCGGGATGCGATCCTGCTGCGCTACCGTCTGACGCCGTATCTGTATTCCGCAGAGTACGAAGCCAGCCAGACCGGCGCGCCGATCATGAGGGCGCTGGTATATGAATTCCAGAATGATCCGAAGGTGTATGACGAGAGCTTTGAGTTTTTGTACGGCAGGGATATCCTGGTGGCTAATGTGATCGAGAAAGGCGCGAAGACCAGGCAGGTATATCTTCCGGCAGGCTGCAAATGGTATGACTGGAATGATAATTATGCCTGCTATGAAGGGGGACAGACCATCGAGGTTCCGGTCTCCATGGAAACGATCCCCATGTTTATCCGTGAAGGAGCCATCATCCCGATGGCGGCTAACCAGCTGATGAGTATGGAGCGCGACCACATGACCAGCCTGCACCTGACGCTGGCGCCGGGACAGGAGAGCAGCTATGTGCTCTATGATGACGACGGCGTGACCAATGCTTTTAAAGACGGCGTATACCGGAAGGTCCAGATCCAGATGTCTGGAAAAGACGTTGTAAACGTGGAGTTTACTGCTGAGGGTGTTTATGAAGACTTTGTGGAGGATGTGGTCGTCGAGATGATCCGCAAGGACAGAAGCCCCTTCTGGGTGGCTCTTGGCGGCAGAAAGCTGGAGCATTTCTTAAACAGGAAAAAGTTTGACGATGCAGCGGAGGGCTGGTATTACAGCCAGACGAAAAAAGCTGTGGAAGTGAAATATGCAAATCCCAAAAAAGATATTACGCTGACTGTGTCATTTGAAGATTTTGACCTGATTGGGATGTAAAAATACTTAATATTGTTGTAAAATGAGTGGATAATACAACACAGAGAGGTAAAACATTATGATGTTAAATCGATTTCAGTCGGTAGAAAAGACGGATAACGGATATATGATCCATGGGGACAATGCAGATGTAATGCTGGTATTTTTAAGCGACGACGTGATCCGGATCCGTACCAGCTTCAGCCGGAGCTTCGAGGAAGCGTCCTACGCGCTGGTCACTACGGCGTGGGAGGATGAGCTGGATGAGCTTTTTAAGGAAGAGCGCACACGGATCACGGCACTTTCTGTCCCTTATGAGGAGACGGACAAAAAGATCACATTTACAACTGCTACGTGTAAACTGGTACTCCGCAAGGAGCCGTTCAGCTTCCGCCTGATCGACAAAAACGGTGCGGTGATCTACCAGGATCTAAAGGAGCGGGCTTTCGACTGCGACCAGCTTGGCAGATTGACCCACTACAGCCTTGTAGACCGGGAACATGACCATTTCTATGGATTTGGGGAAAAGACCGGGCATCTGGATAAGAAGGGCAAACGCCTCCGCATGTCTCCAAAGGATGCCATCGGCCATGATCCGGAAAACGGGGAACCGCTGTACAAGCATATTCCGTTCTATATCCGGATCAATGACCAGGTCAAAACTGCGGTGGGGCTGTTTTACAACAATTCTCATGATTCCGTGTTTGACATGTGCAATGAGATCAGCGGTTACTGGGACCGTTACTGTTATTACCAGACTGACGGCGGCGACCTGGATCTGTTTCTCATAAATGGTCCGTCCGCCTCAGAGGTCGTCAGCCGCTATACCTGGCTGACCGGGCGCAGCGCGATGCCTACCAAGCAGTCTTTAGGGTATACGGCATCCACCATGTATTATGCGGAGCTTGAGAAGGACTGTGACAAGGAGATCTACAAGGTCATCCAAAAGCATTTTGACGAGAAGATCTATATTGATAATTTCTGGCTTGCATCCGGATATTCATCGGGTGAGGAGGACAACCTGCGCTACATTTTCAACTGGAACTACAAGCGGTTCCCGGACCCGGAGGGCTTCTTTGAGAAAATGAGCGGCATGGGCATCAATGTGATCCCCAACATGAAGCCGGGAATCCTGAAAAACCATCCCTACATGGATGTGTTTAAAAAGAATGATGTATTCGTAAAAACGCCAGACGGCAGCGAGGATTACATCGGACGCTGGTGGGGCGGCTACGGCAGGTTCGTGGATTTCACCGGTGCAAAGGGAAGGGATACCTGGAAAGAGCTGCTTAAGGAGACTCTGCTGAAGAAAGGCTCAATGACGGTCTGGAACGACAACTGTGAATTCGACGGCGTGGAGGACCGAAACGCCCTCTGTGACTGCGACGGCAGGAAGAAGACCATGGCGGAAATGAAGATCATCCATTCCAATATGATGGCTTACGTGGGCAAACAGGCTCTGGCGGAGATGTACCCCAACGAGCGGCCCTACATCATCAACCGGGCGGGTTATGCCGGAATCCAGCGGTACGCCCAGGTATGGGGCGGAGACAACTTGACCGACTGGCGCACCGTGAAGTTCAATATTGCGACGATCCTGGGTATGGGCCTGTCCGGCTGCGCCAACATGGGCTGCGATATCGGCGGCTTTGCAGGACCGGCGCCGGAAGGGGAGCTTATGCTGCGCTGGATCCAGAGCGGGATCTTCCAGCCGAGATTCTGCATGAACTCGGCCAACAGCGACAATACGGTGACCCAGCCCTGGATGTATGAGGAGCATATAGAGGATGTGCGCGCGGCCTATGCGCAGCGTTACCGTATGATGCCGTACCTCTATTCCCTGATGCGCCAGGCCTATGAGACCGGTATGCCGGCCATGCGCCCGCTGTTTTTAGAGTTCCCTGAGGATGAAGCGTGCTATACAGACGAGAACCTTACCTTTATGTTCGGACCGTCGGTGCTGGTGGCAAACGTGGTCGAAAAGGATGCAAAGACCCGCCGGATCTATCTGCCGAAGGGAACCACCTGGTATGACATGAACGACCGGTTCCGTGCATATGAGGGCGGACAGACCATAGAGCTTCCGGTGACGTTGTCCTCGATCCCGATGTTCCTGCGCGGCTCCGCTGTCTATATGACTACGGAGGATGTGCACCAGGCTTCCACGGATATCATGAAGCAGCTGGATCTTGTGATCAGCGCAGAAAGTGACTGTGACTTTGTATTCTATGATGATGACGGTCACACGAAGGATTTTGAAAAAGGCATCTATTCCCGCACGGATATCTGCGTGAAGTCCGGGGACCGCACTGTGATCTCCTTCCATAAGGAGGGTGATTATAAGGATACGGTTGAGAAGCTGACCCTTAAAGTAGTGAGCAAGGAAAAGGGCGCTTATTGGGTGACTGTAGACGGAGAGCAGATCCCAAGATTCCTTGTGAAGGAGAATCTGGATGAGGCGGAATGCGGCTGGTATTATAACTTAAGCGACCGCACGGTTATGATAAAATGTCCGAAGCCGGATAAAAAGGATTTTGATATTGTACTCAGCTGTGAAAAATTTGATCTGATCGGCATGGTACTTGACCAGGACTTATAAGTCTGGTATGATGTGTAGCTGACCGCGGTCTGCCAGTGGCGGGCCGCGGTCATTTGACTGCGCGGAGTGCGTTGTATGAATAACCAAAGTGATTGGTATAAAAGATGGGGATATGGAAGATGAAAAGCCGGAACACACAGGATCTGACGACTGGCCGTCCGATCACTCAGATATTTTTATTTGCAATTCCGCTGGTGCTGGGGACCCTGTTCCAGCAGCTCTATAGTTTTGTTGATACAGTGATCGTAGGGCGGTTTGTGGGCGTGGATGCGCTGGCAGCCGTCGGGACCACCTATTCGCTGAATTTCCTGATATTGGGGTTTGTGCAGGGTTTGTGCGTGGGATTTGGCATATTGCTGGCTCAGAGCTTCGGCGCCCATGACAAGAAGGAGCTGGATCAATATTTCATGAATGGAACGGGGCTCAGCGCGATCATAAGCGTAGTGCTGGCGGCAGCTACATTTCTGCTGGCGCGGCCTCTCCTGATCCTGATCCGGACTCCGGAGAATATCCTCGATATGGCGGTGGTCTATATCCAGGTTATCTTCATCGGGATACCCGCGGCTGTGCTGTACAACTATTCTGCCTGCGCGCTGCGGGCGGTGGGGGATTCCAGACATCCGTTTTATTTCCTGGTGTTTTCAAGCGTGCTGAATATTGTGCTGGATTACGTATTTATCGTGCCTTTTGGCTGCGGTGTGGCGGGAGCGGCATGGGCGACGGTGATCAGCCAGCTTGCCAGCGGTGTGCTGAATAGCTGGTGGCTGCTGAAGCGCACAGGCGTTATAGAATGGCAGAAGGATGTGCGGGGATTCTCGGGGAGGCATGTGAAGAAGCTCTGCCAGATCGGGATTCCCATGGGATTGGAATATTCCGTCTCCGCAATTGGCGCGGTGGTGATGCAGGGCGCGATCAACAGCCTGGGAAGCGTTGCGGTGGCAGCTCAGACGGCGGGAGAGAAGATCCGGCAGATGTTCACGCTGCCGATGGAGAGCGTAGGTATGGCGATGGCGACCTATGTTGGCCAGAACTACGGCGCAAAGCGGATGGACCGGATCAGGCAGGGGATTGCCAGCGGCCTGACGATCCAGTACCTTTACTGTATTGTGATCTGGTTTGTTATCTTCCTGCTGAAGCGTCCGCTGGTAGGCCTTGTGCTGGGGGAGACTGTCAGCGAGATCGCTGCGGGGGCCATCCAGTATCTGTCCCTTATGAGCCTGCTGTTCTTTA
>ERZ791803.1377-NODE-1377-length-11435-cov-2.471968_pt1 | contig 11435 bp, 10 predicted proteins | sample MGYA00510307_ERZ791803 | MGnify/ENA primary metagenome ERZ791803 (study PRJEB30046, sample SAMN00791963) | human gut metagenome | study: EMG produced TPA metagenomics assembly of the A metagenome-wide association study of gut microbiota in type 2...
CCAGGCAGAGGACGGAAGGCTTTGAAAACTGGATGGCGGCCAACGCAAAGGACATTGAGATTGTGGCAAAGCAGAATGCTGACTGGGACCGTCAGAAATCCAAAGATTTGGCTGACACATGGATTAAACAGTATCCGGACCTGAATGCCATTTTCTGCAACAATGATACCATGGCCCTGGGCGTGGTGGAGGCTGTTAAGTCATCCGGCAAGGATATATTGGTGGTTGGCGTTGACGGTATAGGAGAGGCGTATGATTCCATCCGCAGGGGCGAGCTGGATGCCACTATTGATTCATTCCCGTTCTATAAAGCTCAGATTGCAGGTGAAGTAATGCTCAGAAGACTGGGCGGACAGGAGATTCCCAGGGTGCTGTGGACGCCTCAGGCTCTCATTGATTCCGAGAACGTAGATAAGCCGGCAGAGGAAATCATCGGCTGGACAGATCCTGTATATGCAAAATAGACAAAAGGCAGCAAGGAAACTATCATCAGCCAGAGGGTCAGACCCCTGGCTGATATTTCAAAGAGGGGATAGAATATGGCGACAATGATACATTTTTCTAATATAACAAAGCAGTTCCCCGGCAACAAGGCGCTGGACAGTGTGGATTTTACGGTGGATAAAGGGGAGATACACGCCCTCCTTGGGGAAAACGGCGCGGGTAAATCTACCCTTCTCAATATCCTTCACGGCATCTATCCTGATTACGATGGAAATGTGGAGATTGACGGGAGAAAAGTGGGCTTTAAAAATGCCAATGATGCCATCGAATTCGGCATTGCCAAGGTGCATCAGGAAGTAAACCTTGTGACTGAGCTGACGGTAGGGCAGAATATAGCCCTTGGCTACGAGGTGACCAGGGGATTTTTTGTGGACTACGATGCCATGTACAAAAAGACGGATGTTATCCTGGAAAAGCTGGGCTGCAAATTCAGAAGCAGGGACCGTGTGACCTCTCTCAGCACTGGCGAGATGCAGATGATTCTGATTGCCAAGGCATTGTTTCATAATGCAAAAATCATTTCCTTTGACGAACCCACGTCAGCCCTGACAGACCGCGAGGTAGACCGTTTGCTTAAGATGATTATGGAACTCAAGGACCAGGGAATTACGATACTGTATATCACACACCGTTTGGACGAGGTATTTGCCATAGCGGACAGGGCCAGTATTCTGCGCGACGGAACGTATATCACTACCCTGAACATGAAGGAGACATCCAAGGAAGAGCTGATACGCCACATGGTAGGCCGGGATGTGTCCGCTTATGCAGTTAGAAATAATCCCCTGTGCGCCGCCGGTGAGGTGGTGCTGGAAGCCAGGGACCTGTGCAAGAACGGGGTATTTGAACACATAAGCTTTGAGCTCCACAGAGGCGAGATTTTGTCCTTTGCCGGACTGGTGGGATCCAAGAGAACGGATGTGATGCGGGCTATATTCGGGGCAGACCCCTATACCAGCGGGGAGGTTTACATAAAAGGGGAAAGGGCGGAAATTAAGAGTCCTAAGGATGCCCTGCAATACAGTCTGGGGCTGATACCTGAGAATAGAAAAACGCAGGGGTTTGTTAAGAACTTTACGAATGCCAGCAACATGGCCCTGGCCTCCATGAACCGGTTTTGCAGCAGAGGCTTTGTGAATGCCAGGAAGATATATGACAACTGCATGTATTACACAGGGGAAATGAATCTGCATCCTGCGGATCCGGACTATCTGACAGAGAGTCTGAGCGGCGGAAATGCCCAGAAAGTCATCATCGCGAAGTGGATGACCACGGACGCCGATATCATTATATTTGATGAACCTACAAAGGGAATCGACGTGGGTGCCAAGGCGGAGATATACCGCCTGATGGAGGAACTGGTAGCCGGAGGAAAGTCCATTATTATGGTGTCCTCGGAACTTCCGGAGGTCATAGGAATGAGCGACAGGGTTGTGGTTATGAGGGAAGGCAAAATTATGGGCGTTCTGAACCACGATGAACTGAATGAAGAAGTCATAATGAGTTTTGCGATGGGAGGCTGACTATGAAGAATGTGATAAAGAAATTTTCAAGGGAATTAGAGGTAGTTGCTGCACTGGCTGTAATCATGGTGGTATTTGGCGTCATACAGCCCATTTATTTTTCGCCGTCTAACCTGCTTGATATCCTGGACCAGTCCGTTATCAATGGTCTTCTGGCTATCGGCATGACTCTCATCATCACGGCCGGAATTGACTTGACAGTTGGCTCCACGCTGGCTATTGTAATCGTAAGCGTGGGTAATTTCCTGGTCATGGGACTGAACCCTTTTGCAGCCGTCCTTGCAGGCGCGGCCATTGGTTTTGGTCTGGGGCTTGTGAACGGAATCCTTGTGGCTAAGATGAAACTGCAGCCCTTTGTGGCAACCCTGGGCATGATGTCCGTATACAGGGGTGTTGCCTATCTTATAACAGGGGGCTGGCCTGTACTTAATATTCCCCAGAATTTCAGGGATATCATGGATGGTGATGTAATCGGCACCCTGTCCTCGTCCATGATTCTGTTCCTGGTTGTGACAGTGGCTGCCTATATCCTGCTGAAGCACACAAAGTTTGGCACCTACCTGTATTCCATTGGCAGCAACGAGGAGGCCACCCGCCTGTCCGGCGTCAATGTGGATTTCAACAAAATCATGTCCTATGCAATCTGCGGTGTCTGTGTTGCGTTTGCCGGGATGGTCATGCTGGCAAAACTGGGAACCGGCGAACCGGCGGCCGGAGCCAGCTATGAGACCAATGCCATTGCCGCTGCGGCCATTGGGGGCACCAGCCTGGCAGGCGGTAAAGGAAGCATTATAGGCACATTCCTGGGAGCAATTCTTCTACAGGCCCTGAAGGTAGGGCTGGTGGTCTGCGGTGTGGATACATTCTGGCAGTATATTGCTACGGGCCTTATCATAGTGTTTGCGGTATATGTGGATGTAATACAGGGTAAACTGGCAGCCATGAGACTGAATAAGAAGGCAAAGGCGGAATAACCGAATAAGGGGGTCTGGACAGTGAAAGATTGCGAGAGAGAGTACATTTGCGTCATCGGCAGCCTTAACTACGATATCATTATGAAGCAGAAGCGGATGCCTCTTCAGGGGGAAACATACACCGCCGACAGTATAACCTACTCCGGCGGAGGAAAAGGCGCCAACCAGGCCGTGCAGTGCGCCAAGCTGGGAATCGACACCATTATGGTGGGAAAGGTGGGAAGGGATACCTTTGGCGCCAGCCTGGTGGAAAAACTGAAGGACTATGGTGTGGACTGTTCCTGCATAGGCAGGAGCAGCAGCCCCACGGGTGTGGGCGTGGTTCATGCCCTGGAGGATGGGACTGTATATGCTTCCATCATTACAGGTGCCAATTTTGATATTACATCCCGTGAAATCGACGGATTGGACGAGCTTATCAGGAACAGCAGGATTGTTATTCTCCAACTGGAGATACCTACGGAAGTGGTGGAACATATCATCCGGAAGGCCAAACAGTATCATGTATACACTATACTTAACGCTGCACCGGCCAAGGAAATGGACCTGGAGGTGCTTAAGATGGCAGACTGCCTGATTGTCAATGAGACAGAGGCATCCTTTTACGCCGGAGTTGAAGTGACGGACGGAGACATGGTAAGGACTCATGCAGACAGGCTGAGGCGGCTGACGGAGGGAACGGTTATTGTCACTCTGGGCTCTAAGGGCAGTATGCTTCTGGGGCAAGAAGGTGCGGTTGCAATTGACCCTGTAAAGGTGGAGCACGTAACAGAGAGCACAGGGGCGGGGGATTCCTATATAGGGGCATTTGCATATGGCAAATATAAGGGCATGACGGACCTTCAGGCCTGCCGATTTGCGGCCCGGGCAGCCTCAGTGACTGTGACAAAAATAGGAGCGCAGGAGGCCATGCCCTGCTTGAACGAGATTAACTAAAGTCTCCGCTCCGCGTTTGGTCTGTTGAAAAAAATGAAAAAAAGTGACAGAAAATGCAAGAATCATGGTTGAACTAAGGATGGGCTCTTTGATATAATAAAGCTATTATAGTTCAAAGGGGTAAGCATATGGTTCCTGAGTTGAGAAAAGAAGAGATACTGAAAAGTATCAAAAAGAGGGATATTTCTTATATAAAAGACCTGGCAGCGGAATTGAACATTTCCCTGTCCACTGTGCGCAGGGATGTTGCTGCTCTGGAACAGGAAGGCAGCGTCATCGTCATGCGCGGAGGCGCGGTTAAGTATAAGGCAGAGGACTTCGACGAGCCTGTGGTAAAGAAAAAGCTGATTCACAGCGAGGAAAAGGAGATCATTGCCAGGAAGGCGGCTGCGCTGGTGGAGGACGGAGACTGCGTTTATGTGGATTCAGGCACTACCACGGTGGGGATGCTCAAATATCTCCAGGGAAAACGTATCACCATTGTCTCCAGCAGCACGGAACTGCTGGACAATCTGCCAATTAAGAACGCGAAGTGTATCCTGCTGGGAGGAGAAGTGCGGGATGATTTGGAATCCGTACTGGGCGCCCTGACGGAAAAGATGATATCCGACATGTATTTTGACAAGGCGTTCATTGGCGCCAACGGGTATATCCCGGACGGAGGCATCTACACCTATGATGACAGAGAGGCCAGGAAAAAGGTGATTGTAAAAGACCATTCCAAGGTGGTCTATGTGCTCATGGATACATCTAAGAAGAATAAGTATGCGTTTTCCAAGGTGTTTGATTTGGGGGAGGCGATTCTGATTACAGAGGAGGAAGATAACAGGTAAAGAACATATGTACGCGGACGCGGGCAGGCAGATGTGTCCGTAAGAACCGGAAATGCAGCGCGGGAGGTGACTGCTTCTGCGATATAGAACAGTTGATAACACAGATTAACATAGACGCACATAATAATGAAGGGCCGCATCCAAGACAACAATGCGGCCCTTCATTACTATGGGTATGCCGTCAATCCCGTCATACCATTTTTTAGATATACGATATTAACAATGCTGATATGGTAACATCACATCGGTTCCTTATTCCCCAAACACAGCTTTATAATCAGCCTGGAATTTGGCAATGCCCTGGTCGGTGAGCGGATGCTTTGTCATCTGCTCCAGTACCTTGTAAGGAACGGTTGCAATATCGGCGCCGGCCTTGGCGCAGTCGATTACGTGAATCGGGTTGCGTACGCTGGCAGCAATGATTTCAGTCTCAATGTTGTGCATCTGGAAAATCTCGGTGATGTCGTAAATCAGGTCAATACCCGGCATGGAGATGTCATCCAGGCGTCCAAGGAATGGGGATACGTAGGATGCGCCTGCCCGTGCGGCTAAAAGAGCCTGTGCGGATGTGAATACCAGGGTAACGTTGGTCTTGATGCCTTCTGCGTGAAGCACCTTAACTGCCTTTAATCCTTCTACTGTCATAGGAATCTTAACTACCATGTTGGGATGGATGGCTGCAATCTCACGGCCTTCCTTAATCATGCCCTCTGCGTCAACGGTGGTAGCCTTAACCTCGCCGCTGATAGGTCCGTCCACGATGTCGGTGATTTCCTTGATGACTTCGGCAAAGTTCCTTCCCTCTTTTGCAATCAGGGACGGATTGGTGGTAACGCCGCAGATAACACCCATATCATTCGCTTTTTTGATATCCTCAACATTCGCTGTGTCCACAAAAAATTTCATAGTAAATACCCTCCTAAAATGTGTGGGACAGGCTCGCCTGCCCGCTTCCTTTTTATCTCTAAGTGTATTATAGCGCATATACATGCTGTGTCAAGCAAATTATTGCAAAAACGTGCGTTAATATGCGATTTTTATTAGAATGCATACGGAAAGCTGCCGGAGTATAAATGAAATACCGCAAAAGTACCGCAAAAAATCGCAATGGGTGATATGAAATGCCCGCTGGCTATAAAAAGTCCAGTCCTTTGTTCCGGTAGTCCACAGCCATCTCGCCGGATACGCCGTTGTCCGTGATTAATGTGGTAAACGCCTCTATGCCGCACACATGGTATCTGGATACAGTATTCAGCTTTATGGGATTTACCAGGGCAATGACCCTTCGGGAGGACTGAATCAGCTGTCTCTTTATGCTGACCTCATCCGGGTAGGGGATGGTCATGCCGTATTCAGGATGGATGGCATATACGCCCATAAAGCAAAGATCCGGGTGGTAGAGCGCTGCCTGGCTGGCCGCGGTTTCGCCCACATTGGTCATGGATTCCTTTAACAGCCGTCCTCCCAGGACGATTACATCCACCTGGTCCTTCATGGAACAGGCGTGGGCAATGGAATAGCTGTTGGTCAGCACGGTCAGCTTAAGGCCGTTTGGAATGTTCTTGGCAAACTGAAGGTTCGTGCTGCTGCCGTCAATGGCCACCAGCTGGTCCTTCTCCAGAAAGTCCAGTGCCTTCAGCGCCAGGCGCTGCTTTAATTCCACATCCGTTGTCTCTCGGTCAAAAAAATTGATGACCGGGCGCTCCATGGGAATGGCTCCTCCGAACACACGCTTGACCTGTCCCTTCTGGTCCAGATCCAGCAGATCGCGGCGGATGGTATCCTCGGATACATTCAGCTCCACTGCCAGCCTGCTGACCACTACCTTGCCGGAGGAGTGAAGCTTATTTAAGATTAATGCCTGCCGTTCTTCTTTTAACATATCATTCCCTGTCCTTTTCTTTTATCCATTCTTTTACCAGTTCCATCCAGCCCTGACAGTGAGGCACAAGGCAGTCTCCGGTGCTGTCGGAAACCTCCTCCGTAGCCAGGGACAGTCCGTGGCGTCCGCTGGGATAAATGTGCATTTCCATGCTTACGCCGGCCTTTTTCAGGGCCTGGGCCAGTAGCAGAGAGTTTTCAACAGGCACGGACTGGTCGGTCCAGGTGTGCCACAGGAAGGTTCTGGGTGTGTGCGGTCCTGCCTGAAGTTCCAGGGAAACCAGTTCCCTGAGTCTGGGATCGCCGGCCTTGCCTCCCAAAAGCTGTTCAAAGGAGCGTTTATGTCCAAATTCGCCGGAGGTGATAACCGGATAGCATAGAATCATTCCCTTTGGCTGTATGTCCTCGGGGGCCATATTCAGGGGGCCGTAGAGGAAGTCCCGGTTCCACATCATGCCCAGGCAGGCGGCTAAATGGCCTCCTGCAGAAAAACCGCATACCATAATCCGTTCTGTATCAATATTCCATTCACAGGCATGGCTTTTCACAAGCGCCACGGCTTTGGCCAGTTCCATAAGGGCCACGGGAAAGGTTTCCGGGGCAACGCTGTAGTGCAGGGAAAAGACCTGGCATCCAGCTGCCAGAAATTCCATGGCCACAGGCTGGTCTTCCCTGGGGGACACAAAGCCGTATCCGCCTCCCGGGCACAGGACCACGGCCGGGCGGAGAAGCTCCGGCTTATGGGGCAGGCGATCCAACAGATAAGCAGTCAGGTCCGCCGGATTTCCGGATGCCCTTGCATGTCCGCATTCCTGGTCCGTAACCATAATATTGAAGTGTTTTATATTCATGTTCTCGCCTTTCCGGAAACAAGAGGGGGAAATGTGCAAAAAAGCTGTTTCCAGTATTATTATACTGAAAACAGCGTATGGGTTCAATCATTTTTGCCGCCTGTTTTGTGCAGCTGCTTTGCACCGCTGCTTTTTGCTGCGGTACTATGCCTCTGCTCTATACTGCTGCCTTATGACTGGCAGCGGAACATGGTTTCGATGTAAGCCAGGATAAGGGGGGCGATTCCCTTTGCTTCGTTTTCAACCACCGGCTCTCTCATATAATATTCAAAAGTGCCCTCCCGCATGTCCGTGTTGCCCAGCCCGGCAACCAGGCAGATGCCGCCCAGCTGGAGACTGCCGTCTTTTTCGGAGAGGTATGTGCTGCATATGCCGTCAAATGCCTTTTGGCCGTCTTTAAAATATTCCTCGGGAAGGTAATGGAGCCGTACGCTTTTCATGATGGCATAGGCAAATATGGCGGAACCGGATTCCTCCAGGTAGTTGGGAGCAATTCCGCCCCGGTTCACCACCTGGTACCACATGCCGGTGGCCTGGTCCTGGTAGGGAAGCATGGCATCAATCAGTTCCTTATAGATGGCGTTCAGCCGCGCCTTCTGGCAGGCCATGGATTCGGGCATGACTTCCATGGTGTCAATCAGCGCCATGGCATACCAGCCCATAGCCCTGAGCCAGAAGTTCTCCGACAGTCCGGTCACCTTGTCGCACCAGAACATCTGGCGTGAGTCATCGTAAGCATGGTAGTAGAGCCCGTTGAGGGGATCTCTCATCCGCCCGTATACCTGAAGGAACTGCTGGTACGAATCTTCGCAGTTTTTACATCCGTTATACTCTGCCTCGTACTGCATATAGAAAGGCTGGGCCATGTACAGCCCATCCAGCCATATCTGGTGGGGATAAATTTTCTTATGCCAGAAGTTTCCTGTGGATGTGCGGGGCTGTTCCTTCAACTGGCTGTATACAGTATCCATAGCTCTTCTGTATTTTTCTTTTCCGGTCAGCTTGTAAAGATCGAACAGGGTTTTGCCGGCATTTACATGATCCAGGTTATACTCCTTTGGGTCATAGGACTCAATGGAGCCGTCCTCTCTCACAAAGCGGCCGGTGAAGGCGTCCGCAAAGTCCAGGTACCGGTGGTTTCTGGTTATAAGGAAGAGTTCAATGATGGCCTTAATCATGCAGCCGTCAATATAGTTCCAGGTGGATTTTGAACCCTCCCGGATTTTTTCGATGTTCCATACAGGGGACTCAGGGGTGCTCTGTTCAATCAGCTGGTCGATGTAACGGTCCAGTATTTTCATAATCTTAACTCTCCTTTATACATATATGTACACGAAGCCTGGTGTAAGGCGTCCTTGTAAAAAATGGAAATGTAAACGTTTGCAGACAAAACAGCAGTAATTTAGCTCAATTAAATCCGGGATATAACTATAAATTGAGTGTATTATGTCTTTGAAATCCTTAAAATCCATTTTTTTAATCTTGAATTCATCTTAACATAAAAAAAGCAGAAAAAGAATTGGGTATATTAAACAAAAAAATATTAAAAAACTATACGAATCAGACAATTGACATACGATATAAATAGTGCTACTATGGAAACACAAAGAAAAACGATGCATGTTTGCTTAAAATGAACTAAATGTAATTACTTACACATGGCAGATATGCATAATTTTTAAAATAATGATGCAAACCTTTGCAAACATACATGCGAAGGCAATGAAAAGAGAGGGAGAGAAATGATGAAGAAAAATCTGAAAAAAGCAGTGTCCCTGGCCCTGGCATCTGTAATGGCATTTTCACTGACAGCCTGCTCAGGCGGGAGCGGGACCACCACGGCAGCGCAGGCAGACGGCAAGGAAGCCGGGAGCGGCACCGGGGACGTGACCATCAAGTTCTGCTGGTGGGGCGGTGACTCCAGACATGAGGCAACTGAGAAGGCGGTGGACGCATTTATGGCAAAGTACCCTGATATTAAGGTGGAATGCGAGTACGGCGCCTGGACCGGATGGGAAGAGAAGCAGTCTCTTGCCATTCAGGGAGGCAATGCGGCCGACGTCATGCAGATTAACTGGAACTGGATTACATCCTACAGCGGCAACGGGACCAACTTTGCAAATCTGGAGGATTACAGCGATGTCCTGGACCTGACCCAGTTTTCCCAGGATAGCCTGGACCAGTGCAAGGCAGACGGCAAGCTGATGGCGGTTCCGGTTGCCCTGACAGGACGTCTGTTCTACTGGAATAAGACTACCTTTGATGAGGTTGGATGTGAGATTCCTACGGATGAAGCTTCCCTTCTGGAGGCGGGGGCCAAGTTTAAGGCTTACAATGAAGATTATTACCCTCTGGCTATGATGGAATACGACAGGGCCATCTTCCTGGTATACTATCTGGAGAGTGTATACGGCAAACCGTGGGTTGAGAACGGTGAGCTTCAGTACACAGCCCAGGAGATTCAGGCAGGCATGGACTTCATGACAAAGCTGGAGGAGGCCCATGTGATTCCTACCATTGCCACGCTTCAGGGTGATATGGCCGATTCCTTAGATAAGAACGCAAAAGTAATCGACGGCAAATACGCTGGCGTATTTGAGTGGGACTCCGCAGTTTCCAAGGTCCAGAAGGCAATCGCGGAGAGTACCACAAAGCCGGGCCAGGAGCTGGTTATCGGGGACTTCCTTAAATTTGGTGATTACGACGGCGGCTTTACCAAGATTTCCATGGCGCTGGCAGTATCCGCAAATTCAGCGCATCCAAAGGAAGCAGCCATGCTGGTTAATTACTTATTAAATGATGATGAGGCAATAGAAATCTGCGGCACTGAGCGCGGCATTCCATGCTCCGCAGAGGGCGTAAAGATTCTGGAGGAAAAGGGAATCGGTGATAAGCTGGTTATGGAGGCCAATGCAAAGGTTCTGGCCTACTCCAAATTCCCTCTGGACCCCATGTTTGAGCATAATGACCTGAAGGCCAATCCGGACGGTGTATATTATAAGGTATTTGGAAAGCTGAGCGCAGGCGACATCACCTCCGCCGAAGCAGCAGAGGATTTGATGAAGGGTATTGACGACTGCTATAATTTCTGATTTTCAGATGGGATTCAGGACAGTTATTAGTTTTTAGATGGCAGGAAATAGAATGGATGTTAGGAAAGCAGTAAAGCACAGGGAAAATTACGACAGCATTGTTACATATTTTAAGACTTTGAAAACGCCCGGCATGGACCAGATGGTCCTGCTGATAGATACCATAGAACAGATGTCCCCGGAAATATACGAGCATTACAGGGCGCTTCAGGACATATTCCGCATGAGATTAAAGGAAATGCTGGCAGGAGGGAATCCGGGCCCGCAGGAGCAGCTTGCATACATGATCCAAAAGGGGTGCAGCACAGGTACGCTGCTCAGGGAGAAGTATGAGCGCTATTTAGATTAACAGGTTTGGAGGTAACCGTATGAAAAAAAAGAAAGGATTCTGGGCGTTGAATATCGGCCTGCTTTACATTCTGCCATGGCTGGTTGGATTTCTTCTGTTCAAGGTATATCCATTTGCATCTTCGCTGTACTACAGCTTTACCAACTATGATTTGTTCAACGGAATAACAAAGACCGGACTTCTGAACTACGAGAAGATATTTACGGATGAGGATATCATCAGGGCATTTGTGGTGACATTCAAATACGCAATATTTGACGTGCCCTTAAAGCTGGCGTTTGCCCTCTTTATCGCATATATTCTCAACTTCAAGCTGAAGGGCGTGAACTTTTTCAGGACAGCATATTATATCCCGTCCATCCTGGGCGGTTCCATCGCCATTGCCATTCTCTGGAGGGCTGTGTTCAATACGGACGGACTGATTAACACGGTAATCACGTTCTTTGGAGGACCGAAGATTAACTGGATGGCCGGCGCTAACAGCGCATTGTT
>ERZ791803.1380-NODE-1380-length-11409-cov-5.268275_pt1 | contig 11409 bp, 4 predicted proteins | sample MGYA00510307_ERZ791803 | MGnify/ENA primary metagenome ERZ791803 (study PRJEB30046, sample SAMN00791963) | human gut metagenome | study: EMG produced TPA metagenomics assembly of the A metagenome-wide association study of gut microbiota in type 2...
TGACCGCTGCTCAGGCCAGCCTGATGATCATGAAGGCTCTGGGCTACTTCGAGAACGCCGAGGACTTCGGCACTGACTGGCAGGTTGCTACTATCCGCCAGGCTTCCTACATCAACCTGTTTGATCGCATCAATGCTACCGCTGAGAGCGCTCTGACCCGCGCCCAGGTGGCTCAGCTGGTGCTGAACGGCCTGAAGTCTGACATGGTCAGCTTCACCGGCGACAAGGGCATCCAGATCGGCGATGTGACCGTGGGTTACCGCGCTGAGTACACCCCCAAGACCAGCTCTGCTGCTAAGTACAACGCCATCGTGAGCGGTCGTACCGACATCGCTCCCCAGGGCCAGTACTACATCCAGCTGGGCGAGGAGCTGTACAATGGCGAGCTGAAGCTGGCCAACGGCAGCGACATGTTCGAGCGTCCCTCCCGCGTGTGGAGCTACAAGGGCAGCGAGGTTGGCACCTATGCTAAGAAGGAGCTGATCGTGGAGTCCTACACCGCCGGTGTGAGCGGCAAGGACCTGTACAACCTGCTCTCCAGCGCCGTCATCAATGACAAGGAGTATTCCTTCGATTACTATGTGGATGGCGACGAGAGCAGCGTTATCACCAAGGCTACCATGACCCGCAGCCATGACGAAGACTATGGCACCACCGGCAACGGCGTCCTGACTGAGGTCTATCTGGACAACAACGCCAAGGAGCTGACCATCGTCTCCATCAACACCTACCTGGCTCAGGCCGGTGCTGACTACAACGCGAGCAAGGAGTATGCTCCTCTGAACGTCTACAAGACTAAGGATAGCAACAACACCGATAGCTACAATGTTGATGTGGATGATGTGCCCGCCGTTGCCAATGTAAAGGACGAGGCCTACTACCTGGTCAACATCTCCAAGAAGGACAGCACCAAGGGCGAGGTCGTGGCCCTGCAGGATGCTCAGGTTCTGAGCAACAGCACCATCACCAAGTTCTCCGCTGGTAACCTGGCGGGTCATGATGTTGGTGAAATCACCAGCCTGACCACCGACGGCACCAAGTATGATGCTGCCATGAACTCCTTCTATGATACCAAGATTCTCAATCAGTACGACATGGACAGCCTGACCGATGCCACCTACAACGTGTATCTGGATCAGTATGGCTACTTCATCGGCGTTGACCTGTACGAGGGAGCCAAGAAGTACGTCTTCATCACCGGCTATGACCGTCCTCAGAGCAACCTGACCATCAAGACTGCGGATGCTGCTGCTATCTTCCTGGATGGCTCTATGGATGTTGTGAAGGTTAATGTAACCGACACTAATAAGAACATTGACACTGTTCCCGGCTACAAGGAGTGGACTGCTGCTAATGATGGTGGCAAGTACAACGAGAACCGTTGGTACTCCTACACCGTTAACGAGTCCGGAGTTTACACTCTGAAGCCCGTTAAAATGACCGCTACCAACTATAATGATGTTGTTGGCAGCGATATTGCAGCTACTATTAAGACCTCCAACGTTTCCATTCAGGGCAACATGAATCAGGACTTCGGTGTTGCTAATAATAAGGCTGCCCGTGTTTACGGCGAGGACGAGTCCGTCTATCTGACCGTTTCCAAGGACGTTGTGGATACCAGCAATAATCAGGCCAAGGCCATCACTGAGGTCACCGGTGTTTACACTGGTGTTCAGAATGTTACCCTGGATGTCTATGACGAGGTTGCTGCCGGCAACGATTGCAGCGTGTACACCGTCTATGATGATGATTACTACATCATCGGCGCCATCGTTCTGGGCGAGGCTCAGGGCAGCAAGGCCAACATCGCCTATGCTCTGACCAAGGCCACCAGCGAGGAGAAGATCGGCGATACCTATTACTGGGAGTTTGATGCCATTGTTGGTGGTGAGATCAAGACTCTGACCGTAAAGAGCAAGTATGAGAACACCATCAATATCCTGGGCACTGAGATTGACAGCGGCGACCATCTGGTTGAGCTGCGCTATGACGGTGACTATGTCACCAAGATCAACGATGTCAAGGACATCTACAGCGACTATACTCAGCCCATCAAGGATGAGGATGTCTATCTGATTTCCAACGCTGATGAGCTGACCCTCCAGGGCCGCACTCTGTATGTGACCGGTAATCAGAAGGATCTGGGCCTGGCCCTGACCTCTGACGCCAAGGCTGTGGTGATCCAGGACGAGAATGGCAAGAAGGACGTGAAGACTGAGTTTGACTCCGTCTCCGGTGCTATTAACTACCTGGCTGATCCCAACGATAAGACCGATGAGCTGGAGTATGCTGGCAAGATCGTGGCCATTCTGGATAGCAACGGCGCTGCTCAGTGGGTCGTGTTTGTCAGCGATACTGAGCTGACCACCGGCTCTGACAAGCCCGTCCAGAACAAAGATCTGAAGATCACTGGTCTGACCTATACTACCGGCAAGTTCGGCGTGGATGCCTCCTATACTGGCACCGTGGTCGGTGGTAAGAATTACAGCATCAAGCTCTACAACAAGGACGGTGCTCTGATCACTTCCACCAACGGTACTACCGACGCGGGTTGGAATACGTCCAAGGCTAACCTGCATTGGGATCTGAACTACACTGCTCTGAACGCTACTGGCACCTACACTGTTGTGCTGGAGTTTGAGGGTGTGACTGCTACTTCCGTTCTGGCTATTCAGTAATCAAACTAGTTTTGATAATCTGAAATAAAAAGAACATTAAAAGCAACTCCCGGGCAAAAGCCCGGGAGTTGCTTTTTCCTATGCCTGCATAAATACCACCACTTGATAATCAACACCCAAACCGTTCATTTGGCTGCTGTCTGAGTTCGACCACCAGCTCACAGTATTTCCCGACCAGGTAAAATTGTTCCACGCCGCTCCCGTCCGCCTATTCCAACTGGTAGGCTGTCCGTTTACTGCAACCATAATCGAGCCGTCCTCTTTACTAATGATTGCTAAGAGCCAAGGCTTGGAAGGGAAAACAAGCTGAGTAGGGCTGTCTTCTCCGTAACTCCCTGTACCCATATACGTTTTGGTGTACAACTCGCAGTTTCCCAACTTTTGAATTACTGCGGCCTGAGAAGTGAGTTTCTCGTCCAAGCGCATATCTGCGTTCTTTAGGTCTTGTAATGCTGTATCGACCTTGGCATTATCCTGATTAAATTCCTCCCTCAGTACTTGGTCTGTAGCCTCCCACTGGCACAGACCATAGTTTTCTGTGTGATTGCTTGCCATAGGTATTCCTCCTTAAAAAATAGTGTTCACCTATGGTTGGAAACTGTCTGCAAATGCATGTTTATATACAAATACTGGTAATTGTGTCCCGCCATGCTCTTTTGCAGGCGGGATTTTTTATACTCTGGTCTACCGCAAGTCTACCAAATGTCTACCATAAAATCCCCGCAATCTCTTGTCTCACAAGGGCTTGCGGGGATTTTTGTTTATAAGATGGAAGGATGTGTCTACCAAATGTCTACCAAATAAACTTTTAAGATTTATTTTTGTTATTAAATCAGTTTTTCTATTGGAATATATAACTATTTTTAATGTGTAAGGGTCGTTATGCTTTCCTGTACTTGGTAGCCAACTTTCTTTGACCAAATTTTGTAAGGAGGAACTCTCAATGAGAAACCTAAAGCGGACTCTGAGCCTGGCTCTCTCCGCCACTATGCTCTCCAGCATGATGGTCGCGGGCGCCGGCGCCGCAAGCTATGCTGACGTATCATCCAACCACCACCAGGAGGCCATTGCCGTGATGCAGGCCGTTGGCGTGATGGTCGGCGATCAGAATGGAAACTTCAACCCCGACAAGCAGGTCACCCGCGCCGAGATGGCCGTTGTGATGTCCAATCTGCTGGGTCTGAAGGTGGAGGACTTCAAGAACGCTTCCATCCCCTTCACTGATGTGCCTGAGTGGGCCCGTCCCTATGTGGCCGCCTGCTACGCCGCCGGCGTGACCAGCGGTACCAGCGCCACCACCTACGGCTCCAACGATCCCGTTACCGCCGTGCAGGCCAGCCTGATGATGATGAAGGCTCTGGGCTACTTCCAGTACAGCTCCGACTTCGGCAGCGACTGGCAGATCGCCACCATTAAGCAGGCCTCTTCCATTGACCTGTTTAAGGACATCAACACCGGCGCAAACGACGCCCTGTCCCGCAACAATGTGGCTCAGCTGGCTCTGAACACCCTGGAGGCCACCATGGTTCAGCCCACCAAGAACGGCTCTACCATCATTGTGGGCGACATCACCATTACCGGCGATGTGGAGTACAAGGACATCACCAGCTCCGCCGACTACGCCAAGGCTATGGCCGACAAGGTGCTGGATGACGGCAAGTATGCCGTTCAGCTGGGCGAGAAGCTCTTCGACGGCAGCCTGAAGATCGACACCGCCGTCACCTCCGACGCCTTTGCCCGTCCCGCCCGCACCTGGAACTACAAGGGTGAGCAGGTCGTGGTTGCCGCCGACGAGGCCGACTACGTACTGAGCGGCGAGGTCACCGGCAAGGAGCTGTTCAACACCGTGGGTGAGACCCTGGCTGACTCCAACAAGTATACCTGGACCATCAACCTGGACGGCACCACCGGCAGCACCTTCTCCCAGAGCAATGTGTCCAAGAGCAACGACAACGCTCTGCTTGGTACCGGCAACGGCACCGTGATGGAGATCTTTGTCACCAAGGAGTATGTCTCCTCCAGCGAGAAGGGTTCCGTGGTCGTCTCCATCGTAAACACCTACGCCGGCCAGATCTCCTCTGTGATGGGTCAGGACGACGTGGATGAGGAAGAGGAGCCCTATGTGATCGTCTCCGACCTGTCCCAGACTCCTGTGGCCGACGGCAAGAAGTTTGAGGCTACCGGCTATGACGTGGACGACGTGGTCCTCTTCACCTACAGCAAGAAGACCACTGAGATCGAGTCCATGACTGCCGCCCGCAAGGTCTCCGGCGAGGTAACCAAGGTCACCGCCAACGAGAGCTTCGTGGTGGATGGCCAGACTTATCAGTATTCTGCTCAGTTTAAGACCAGCGATTACATCACCACTGGCTCCGTGGATAAGGACGTAGTGTTCTATCTGGACGCTCAGGGCTACGTGATCGCCATCGGCGAGGCTGAGTCCTCCAGCGACTACGCCTTCGTAGTGGGCTATCAGGATGACACCAAGTTTGGTACCACCACCCACTACGCCAAGCTGCTGCTCACCGACGGCAAGGTGATCGAGGTGGAGACCGAGTCTTCCGCTTCTTCTCTGGACAAGCACATTGTTGCCTACACCAAGGACAGCGACAACGTCTATACTCTGGCTGACAAGAGCAGCGCTGCCGCTTCTTCCGACAACAACCTGAACATCGAGACCGGTAAGGCCGCTATGACTATCAACGGCGCCACTGTCTACGCCAACAGCCAGACCATCTTCCAGGTCAAGGACGGCGATGACTACGTGATCTACACCGGTATCCAGCACGTACCCAACATCAGCGACGACAACAGCACCACCAAGACTGTCGTCTTTAAGAGCTCCTCCAACATGGCCAAGGTGGTTTACATTGAGTCCGCCGTGCTGGAGAGCAACACTGCCGAGCAGGTGACCTTCGTGGTGGGCGATGCTTCCGCCGCCGAGATCAAGGACAACCGCGGCGAATACTACACCTTTGACGCTGTGGTCGACGGCAAGGTCACCACTCTGGACGTGAAGAAGAGCTCTGCTGCTGCCTCCACCCTGAAGGCTGAGGGCATCTTCTCCGTGAAGAGCTACTCCATGGACGCCAACGGTCTGGTCACCAAGGTCAACCTGTACACCAGCGAGATTGCTTCCGTCAACGACGGTACCAAGCGCGTGGAGAACGGCGTGATTGGCTTCGGTAACGAGAACCAGGGCTTCAGCTACTACAGCTTCCAGGACAACGCTCTGGTCGTGAAGTACGATGGCAAGGACCTGACCGTGGGCACCATCAACGGCATCAAGACCGACGCCAACGACCTGGCCACCGTCATCCTGAAGGACGGCGCTGTGAAGGCCGTGTTTATCCAGGAGGTTTCCGGCAACGTGGCTCCCGCCAACTACAAGGTGACCTACTCCGCCGGCTCCGGTTCCGGCGCTCCCCAGGAGGCTACTGCCGTTCAGGGCAAGGACTTTACCATCAGCGGCACTGAGCCCACCTACGGCAGCCACCAGTTCCTGGGTTGGTCTGACGGCGAGGGCAACCTGTACGCCGCCGGCGACGTGATTGCCAACGTGCAGGGCAACATCACCCTGACTGCTGTGTACCTCAGCGACACTGTGACCGTGGATGACGCCACTTCCTCCAGCGGCCTGGCCGCTGCCGGCGTAAAGCTGACCATCGACCCCGCTGGTCTGGATATCTCCTCTAAGATCTCCTCCGTCAAGGCTACCGGCACCGGCAGCAATGCCGAGTCCGCTGTGGGCACCGACACTGAGGCTACTGTCTCCTACTCTGACCCCAACCTGGAGCTGACCTTTACTAAGGGCGATACTCTGGCCAGCTGCACCAGCGGCGACAGCATGGAGATCACTGTGACCGTCACCTTTGAGGACGGCGGTTCTAAGGAGTTTACCGTCACCTACGACTGGTCCTAACACTCCAGCGATTGCGATTTCCCTAACATAAAAAAATCCTGGCGACCGAGGTCGCCAGGATTTTTTCTTTTACTCTTTTTCGATGTCCATCATCAGGCCAACACGGCGAGCGTGGCGGCCTCCCTCAAATTCAGTGGAGAGGAACACATCCACGATGCGCTCAGCCATATTGGGGCCAATCATTCCCGCACCCATGGCCAGCATATTGGCATCGTTGTGCCGGCGGGTCATCTCGGCAGCCAGAGGATCGCCGCACAGGGCGCAGCGGATTCCCTTGACCTTATTGGCAGAGATAGAAATACCGATGCCGGTAGTGCAGATCACAATACCCTTTTCGCAGCGGCCGTCAGCTACCGCCTGAGCCGCTGCCTTTCCGAAAATGGGGTAGTCGCAGCTGTCCAGGCTGTCACAGCCGCAGTCCAGCACACTGATGCCCTTGGCCGTCAAATACGCTTTGATATGTTCTTTCAGGCGATAGCCGCCATGATCCGAAGCAATGGAAACCATAACCTTTTCCTCCTGCAAATGATTCTATTCTGACAGCTATTTCTAGCTGGCAGTCCGCTTCTTTTCTACTTTATTGTAGTGCATTTCCCCCATTTTGGCAAGAGCAGACAAAAAATAAGGTCCGCAAAAGCGGACCTTATTTTTATCGATGGGAAATGAATCAGTCGCGGGTGGGCACGTGCCAGATATCCCGGGCATAGTCGCGGATAGAGCGGTCGGCAGCAAAGATGCCGGAGCGCGCAATGTTGATGAGGGACATCTGATTCCAACGCTGCTGGTCAGCGTAGGTCTCCAGAGCACGGCAGTGGGCCTGACGATAGCTATCGAAGTCAGCCAGCAGCATATAGTCGTCGGCGGGGCTGCCTCCGGCGCTGCGCAGCAGGCGGTCCATCAGATCGGCATAGGACTCCTTGTCGGCAAAACCGGCGGAGATCTGGTCGATGACCCGCTTCAGGTCGCCGTTCTGGTGGTAGTAGTCCTGAGGATGATAGCCATTGGCCTTCATGGAGGTCACCTGGTCGGCGGTGAGACCGAACAGGAAGATGTTCTCGTCGCCCAGCTTCTGGTGCATCTCCACATTGGCACCGTCCAGGGTACCGATGGTCAGCGCGCCGTTCATCATGAACTTCATGTTGCCGGTGCCGCTGGCCTCCTTGCCGGCGGTGGAGATCTGCTGGCTCACCTCGCTGGCGGGCATCAGCTGCTCCGCCAGAGAGACCCGGTAGTTCTCCAGAAACACCACCTGCAGCTTATCGCGGCAGATAGGGTCGTGGTCGATCTGATCCGCCAGGGAGTTGATGAGGCGGATGATCCGCTTGGCCACTGCATACCCCGGCGCCGCCTTGGCGCCGAACAGGAACGTGTGGGGCTGCGTGATGGCGTTGGGGTCGTCCTGGAGCTTCTGGTACAATGCGATGATGTGCAACACGTTCAAAAGCTGCCGCTTATACTCGTGGAGCCGCTTCACCTGAACGTCGAAGATGGCGTCCGGGTTCAGCTCCACGCCCCGGGTCTTCTTGGCATGGGCGGCGAAGGCCGCCTTGTTGGCCCGCTTGATGGCACCCAGCCTCTCCAGAACAGAGGCGTCATCGGCATAGTCATCCAGCTTTTTCAGGGCCTGGGGGTGCAGCAGATAGTCGTCCCCGCCGGTCAGGTCCCGGATCAGGCCGTCCAGTCCGGGGTTGATCTCACTGAGCCAGCGGCGGTGGTCAATGCCGTTGGTGACGTTCCGGAATTTCCAGGGCTCCATGCCGTAGGCGTCCCTGAAAACGTCCTTTTTCAGGATCTCGGAGTGTAGGCCGCTGACGCCGTTGACCGCCATGCCGCCGGCGATGCAGAGGTTGGCCATGCGGACCTGACCGCCCCAGACGATGGCCATTTTCTCCGTCTTCTTGGGGTCGTGGTAGAAGTCCTCCACCTTCTTCTGCCAGCGGCGGGAGATCTCCAGGATAATCTGCCACACCCGGGGCAGCAGGAATTCCACCAGGCTCTGGGGCCAGCGTTCCAGCGCCTCCGAAAGGACCGTGTGGTTGGTGTAGGCCACGGATCTCGTGGTGATGTCCCACGCCTCATCCCAGTCCATGCCGGCGTCGTCGATCAGGATCCGCATCAGCTCCGGGATCACCAGGGCCGGGTGGGTGTCGTTGATCTGGATGACGTGCTTCTCATGGAAGTTCTTCATGGTACCGTACAGTTCGGTGTGCTTGGCGGCGATGGACTGGAGGGTGGCGGACACGAAGAAGTACTGCTGTTTCAGCCGCAGAGACTTGCCCTCCAGATGATTGTCCTCCGGATAGAGGACCTTGGCAATGGTCTCTGCCATGGCCTCGTCCTCCGCGGCCTTCAGGTACTCGCCCCGGGAGAACAGGGACATATCCACCGGCTGGGTGGACCGGGCGTCCCACAGCCGCAGGACATTCACATGCTCCGTGCCGTAGCCGGCGATCTCCATGTCGCAGGGCACGGCCTGGACCACCGTGGCGTCCTCATTGACGATGTGCAGGTGGCCGTTGTCCCAGAACTCCCGCACGGTGCCGCCGAAACGGACCTCCTGGGTCTCCGCGGGCTTTGGCATCAGCCAGGCCGCACCCAGGTCCTTCCAGTTGTCCGGCAGCTCTACCTGCTGGCCCTCCACGATCTTCTGCTTGAAGATGCCCAGCTCGTAGCAGATGGAATAGCCGGTGGCCGGGATCTCCAGCGTAGTCATGGAGTCTAGATAGCAGGCGGCCAGGCGGCCCAGGCCGCCGTTGCCCAGGGCGGCGTCCGGCTCGATCTCAAAGATGTCGGCCGCCTTGAAGCCCAGGTGCTCCAGCGCCTCCCGCAGCTGGGGCAGCAGCCCTAGGTTATAGGCATTCTTCATCAGGCTGCGGCCCATCAGAAACTCCAGAGACAGGTAGTGCACCTGCCGGGCATGCTGCTGGCGGGCCTTCTGACGGGTCTCCACCTCCCGCAGAGCCATCATGTCCCGCAGGACCAGGGCGCTGGCCCGCATCATCTCTCCATCCGTTGCCTCCGCCGCCGTCTTTCCGAAGCTGACCATCAGCTTGGCGGTGAGGGCGTTCTCCAGGGTCTGTGTGGTAATTGGTGTCATGCGTCTCCTTACTCCGCCGGCTCCTGTTGCCCGGCGGTCCCCTTCTTGGGTTTGGTCTCTTTCTTGGCAGGCGTCCTCCTGCCGCTTTTGGCGGCCGTCTTTTTGGCGGCCGGTTTCTTGGCTGCCGTCCGCTTTCTGGCGGCAGGCTTCTTCTCCGGTGCGGCCGGAGCGGCCTCCTCAGCCGCCGGCTCGGCGGACGATTGTGCCGCTTCCGCGGTCGGCTGCGGAGCAGGTTCGTCAGATGCGGGCTCCGCCGCTTCCACAGGGGCGGTCTCTTCCGCGGGAGCGGATTCCTCCGCCGGGGCGGACTCTTCTGTCCGGACGGGCTCCTCCGCAGGGGGCCAAGGCTGGCCGGTGACGGTGCTGTAAATGTGCAGGTACTCCCCCGCGCTCCGGGCCCAGCTGAAATCGCAGGCCATAGCCCGCGCCCGCAGCCGGGCGAAGGCGTCGGGATAGTCCTTGTAGAGATACACCGCCTCCCGGATCACATACAGCATATCACTGCCGGCGTAATTTGCAAAGGTAAATCCGTTGCCGGCGTCCCTCCAGGACTCGTACGGGCTGACGGTGTCCTTCAGTCCGCCGGTCTCCCGGACGATGGGCACGGTGCCGTACCGCATGGCGATCATCTGACTCAAGCCGCAGGGCTCGCTCTTGGAGGGCATCAGAAACAGATCCGCGCCTGCATAGATGGCCATGGACAGCTCCTCGTTGTAGTCCAGGCGCACGGCCATGCGGCCGGAATACTGCTGGGCTGCCCACTGGAAGAACTCCTCGTACTTTCGGTCCCCCTTGCCCAGGATCACCATCTGCAGGGGCAGCTCCATCATGTCGTGGAGCACCTCGCACACCAGATCCAGGCCCTTGTGGGACACCAGGCGGCTGACGATGCCCACGATGGGAACGTAGGGCTCCTGCCGCAGGCCCATGAGCTTCTGCAGCTCCGCCTTGTCCGCCTGCTTGCCCGCCATGTCCGCCGCGCTGTAATTGACGGCGATGTGGGGATCCGCGGCGGGGTCATACCGCTTCACGTCGATGCCGTTCAGCACGCCGGAGAGCTTGTAGCCGCAGCGGCGCATGATGCCGTCCAGCCGGTGGGCGAAGTAGGGCATCTTCAGCTCGTTGGCGTAAGTAGGAGAGACGGCGTTGATGGCGTCGGCGCACAAGATGGCGCCCTTCAGCAGGTTCACGTCCCCGTCCATCAGAATGGTGCCGTCATCCGCCCAGCCGTGGTCCAGGCCGAACAGGTCCCCCAGGGTCTGGCGGCCGTAGCGGCCCTGGTACTCAATATTATGAATGGAGAGCACGGTCCGGATACTCCGGAACCGCTCCTCCCGCACGCTGTCGTCCTTCAGATAGATGGGCACCAGGGCGGTCTGCCAGTCGTTGCAGTGGATGACCTCCGGCCAGAACCTCAGGTGGGGCAGCATCCGCACCACGGCCCGGGAGAAAAATCCGAACCGCTCGCCGTCGTCCATGTAGCCGTACAACTCCGGACGCCGGAAATACTGCTCGTTGTCCAGGAAGTACCAGGTGACGCCGTCCCGTTCCATGGAGAACAGCCCGCAGTAGCTGTGGCGCCAGGCCAGGTCCACATAGTCGTAGCACTCAAAATACAGCTGATCGCCAAACCGCTCCTTGATCCGGCGGTACAGCGGCAGCACCACGGCAATCTCAGCCCCCTCCGCCGCCAATGCCGGCGGCAGGGAACC
>ERZ791803.1386-NODE-1386-length-11373-cov-24.543647_pt1 | contig 11373 bp, 11 predicted proteins | sample MGYA00510307_ERZ791803 | MGnify/ENA primary metagenome ERZ791803 (study PRJEB30046, sample SAMN00791963) | human gut metagenome | study: EMG produced TPA metagenomics assembly of the A metagenome-wide association study of gut microbiota in type 2...
AAGACGATGCGCTGGTCGTTACCCGGGACTACGGCGCCGGTCAGCGGACGCCAGCACGCGCCGCGTCACGCCACTCCCGGCGCAAGGGGAACAATTCAGACAAAAGCGACCATACATTTGTACCGGCAAGCGACGGCGATAAGGAACATCGCGCTGTGCAAGCGACCGTTCAGGGATGGATACATAAGGAACCTACGGTGCTCACCGCGGAGGAAGAGAACACCCTGACGCGCGAAGCTGCGACCGAAGAGGTGATGGACATAGGATGCGAAACGACGGCCCCGCCTGCCGGGACGCAGAGTTTCTCTCCGCAGCAGTTGGATTGCATCCTCGCCTTGTGCAAGGGGCAGGCCGTGCCTGAAGAGCAGCGGCAAACCCTGGCCGGAGTGCTGCGCGACATTCGCCATACGGAGGTGCAGCGCACGCTCGTGGACGCCATATCCGGCGCCAGCCCGATCATCGCCCGTTATCTGGACGATGCCGAGAAGGAAGCGGCGCAGCGTATGGCCGCCGCTCCGAAATAGATTGTTCAACTTAAAAAATGCGAAGCTATGAAAGCTCCCGGATACTACGATTCAGGCTGACGGCAGGATGAGCAGCACGCATGAATCACGGGCCCAGCGCCCGGAGAGAAAATCTGAAGTCGAATCAAAAAACACAATCATCCATGAAAAGAAAACTCATTTTCAGTTCGGCATGAATCGCCGTATGACTGCTCGCCACGGTGCAGCACGCCGCAGCGCAGCAAGGCAACGGCATGGCCAGCATTCAGGAGGCTACGCAGATGGTCACGTCGTATTTCGACCCGGCGACCAAGCTGATCTACGCCATCGGCGCCGTCATCGGCCTGATCGGCGGAGTGCGGGTCTATCAGAAGTTCAGTTCGGGCGATCCGGATACGTCTAAAACCGCTGCGAGCTGGTTCGGAGCCTGTATCTTCCTGATCGTCGCCGCCACGATTCTGCGTTCGTTTTTCCTTTAGACGATGGCCGAATATCCGATCAATAAAGGCGTGGGCCGCCAGGTGGAGTTCAAGGGGCTGCGGGCGCAGTACCTCTTCCTCTTCGCCGGCGGCCTGCTCGCCGTTTTCATTCTCGTAGTCGTACTTTATATGGGCGGTGTCGATCAGGTGGCATGCCTTGTCGCGGGCGTGGGGCTGGGCGGTGCGCTTGTGGCGCTGACCTTCCGTCTGAACCGCAAGTACGGGGCTTACGGACTGATGAAGCTCCTCGCCGCACGGCGGCATCCGCGACGTATCGTCTCCCGAAAAAGTGTGGCAAGAATTCTAAACCGACATTAGAAACATGAATAACACCCTGAAAACCGAAACCCTCGAACGGAAATTTCCGATCTGAAAGGTCGAACACGATTGTATCCTCTCCAAAGACGCCAACATCACGGTGGCGTTCGAGGTTACGCTTCCGGAGTTGTTTACCGTCTCTTCGCAGGAATATGAAGCGCTGCACGGCGTATGGCTCAAAGCGGTGAAGGTGCTTCCGGACTATACCGTGGTGCACAAGCAGGATATTTTCGTTCAGGAGCAATATCGTTCCGACATCGGGAAAGACGATTTGAGTTTCTTGAGCCGGTCGTTCGAGCGGCATTTCAACGAACGTCCTTTTCTGCATCATACCTGCTACCTGTTCATTACGAAGACAACCCGTGCGCAAAGCCGTCGTCAGAGCGATTGCAGTGTGCTGTGCCGGGGTACGCTCGTCCCGAAAGAGTTACAGGACAAAGATACGACGACGCGCTTTCTGGAAGCTGTGGAGCAGTTCGCCAGCATCGTCCGCGAGAGCGGCCATATCCGGCTGCGGCGTCTCGGAGCGGACGAGATTGCCGGGACTCCCGAATCTTCGGGAATCCTCGAACGTTATCTCACGCTGTCACCGTCCGGGAAGACTCCGTTACAAGACATGCGTCTCGATCCCGACCGGATGTGGATCGGCGACAAGGCGTTGTGCCTGCATACGCTTTCCGATCTGGACGACCTCCCCGGCAGCGTTCGTACGGATGACCGCTACGAACGCCTCTCGACGGAGCGTTCCGATTGTCGGCTTTCATTCGCCGCTCCCGTAGGATTGCTGCTCTCGTGCAACCACATCTACAATCAATATGTGCGACAAGAGGTCGTGTAAGTAATTGTTTAACAATTAAATGAAGTAACAAATATCATTCAGATCAGATTAAACCTATTGTTCCGTCAATAGTAGCCTACGGTCACGTGCGTCGCTCAAAAGGCGGGGTGCGAAGCTGGCCGGACAAAGTAGCCCTTCCGCAAGGAGAAGCCCGAACCGCGAGGGAACGGCAACTGCTCTTAGCACAAAAGAGTCGGGGAGCGAGGCTGGGCGGTATGGTTAGCACAAGCGAACTGTTATAAGCGTCGTAATGTACGAACAAGCCAAAGTTGCTGAGAGGCTTGAACCAAAAGGTAACGCAGTCGGATAACCCTTTGTATTGTGGGGTTACACGGACAAAGCACTGCCGGCGCAACGGACAGAACCTAACCCGCTCATTTGTTACTTACGCGAAACTTGGTAAACCCGTATCTCTCCTGCCTTCGGGCAGGTAAGCCGACCGCAAGGAAAGCCGAATGAGGTGCGGGTATGGGAACGCAGAAAAAGCGAATACCGTCCTGTAACGGGGCGGATAGGAGTTTCAACGTCACTCCGCCGCGAAAGCGGGCAGACTTCTGCGAGGTGACTCTTTACAAGAAACTATGTAGAACTTTCTAAAAGAAGGAATGCAAATGAACGAGATTAATTTATCGTGTGCGCCTGCTGACCGTAGGCAGTGGAACAACTGGACCGACATTGATTGGGCCGGATGCGAAGCTGCGGTTCAGAAGCTGCAAGGACGTATTGTAAAGGCTCAGAAAGAGGGTCGTCCGGGCAAGGTAAAAGCCCTGCAATGGACATTGACCCACTCGTTTTACGCCAAAGCGTTGGCGGTCAAACGAGTTACCTCTAACAAAGGTAAGAACACGGCGGGAGTGGATAAAGTTCTCTGGACTACTCCCAACGCAAAAATGGGTGCTGTCGCCGATCTGAAAAGACGTGGCTACAACCCGCAACCGTTACGAAGGGTACATATCAAGAAGAGTAACGGCAAACTCCGTCCGTTAGGAATACCCACAATGAAAGACAGGGCCATGCAGGCATTATACCTCATGGCTCTGAACCCGGTAGCAGAAACTACCGCCGACAGACACTCTTACGGCTTCCGTAGGGAAAGGTGTACGGTCGATGCGATAGTACAATGCCATACGATACTTTCAAAAGAGGTATCTCCGCAATGGATACTCGAGGGAGACATCAAAGGTTGTTTCGACCACATCAGCCACCAGTGGCTACTCGACAATATCCCTACGGATAAGGTCATGCTCTGTAAATGGCTGGAAAGTGGATTCGTATTCAACCGGCAACTGTTTCCCACCGAGGAAGGTGCGCCGCAGGGCGGTATCATATCGCCGACACTCGCGAATATGGCACTCGACGGCCTGCAAGCAATGCTTGCAGAGAATTTCAAACTGAGACGTACCAAAATGGGATATTTCAATCCTATGGTGAATCTGGTACGATATGCAGACGATTTTATAATTACCTGTTCCGACAGGGAAACACTGGAAACACTTGTCAGACCTGCAGTCAGTGAGTTTCTTCAAGCACGGGGGCTTACCCTATCAGAAGAAAAGACGAAGATTACTCATATCGACGAAGGATTTGATTTTCTGGGTTTCAATGTTAGGAAATATAAAGGTACGCTGCTTATCAAGCCGTCAAAGAAGAACGTCAAGGAGTTCCTTGCCAAAATTAAAAGTATTGTTCGTAAGAACCAAGCTATTAGGCAGGACAAACTTATCGGACTTCTAAACCCCGTCATAACCGGTTGGGGCAACTATTACAAGGGTTGCGTAGCCGCCAAAACCTTCAAGAACGCAGACGCACAAATCTTCTACAAACTGTGGGCGTGGGCATTACGCCGCCACCGCCACAAGGGTAAGAAGTGGGTTTACAACAGGTATTTTCTGTCGAAGAAAGGCCGGGCGTGGACATTCGGTACGATGCTGAAGAACAACGGGAAACCATTTCCGTACACACTGAAGTATCTATCCGATATTGATACGAAGACCAAGCCTATCAAAATCCGCAGCAAAGCCAACCCATTCGACCCGGAATGGCGACCATACTTTGAGATGCGTAACAGGATGAAAATGTTAAGCTCTCTCAAAGGCAAACAGGGCTTTCTCAGAATGTGGGAGAAACAAAATCAGCGTTGTCCGTTGTGCGGCGAGATAATCGACGCGGATAAAATCTGGACTATTGCGGAGTTATCCGACAAGTCCGGCAAATCCAAAATCATCGCCCATGACAGATGCAGTCGTACACTTACCCGTAAAATTAGAGCTTATGAGCCGGTTTCATAATAGAAACTTTGAGTTGCTTGAGCCGTATGATGCGAAAGTATCACGTACGGTTCTTAGAGGGGAAGGGAGCAGTAATGCTCCCGACCTACTCGACGTGATTATCGACAACAGCGAGGAAAATTTACAGAAGTTCGAGAAGTCCGCGAGGAATATGCAGTCGCTATCCCGATACAGCCGGAGCAACAGCATCAACCGCGAGTGGATAGACCAGTACCTGAACGAAGCCCATTCCTACGGGCTGACATCGGTACGGGCGCACTTCAACGTCATGGCGTGGAGCGATGACACGGAGGAACTGAAACATATCAAGAACGACGTGGGCAGCCAGCTGGCGAGCATGGAGTGCGTGCCGCGCCACAACACCATCGACTGCCCGACGCTCTACTGGGCGGCGATGCCCGGCAACGCGGCGGACTTCCCGGCGGAAGAGAGTTTCCACACCTTCATCGAGCAGGCTGTGTGCCTCTTTACGGAGGAAACTAACTACCGCAGTTCGCTATCGCCCTTCGGTATCAAGATGGTGGACAGGCTAACGGGAAAGCCGCTGCACCTCGACATCTCTGACCTGCCGATGAAGCGGGGCATCACCACCAACCGCAACAAGTTCGTATTAGGTCCTTCGGGCAGCGGCAAATCCTTCTTTATGAACCACCTCGTGAGGCAATACTACGAGCAGGGTACGCACGTAGTGCTGGTGGACACGGGAAACTCCTATCAGGGCTTGTGCGAGATGATCCGGCGCAAAACAAACGGGGCGGACGGCGTGTACTTCACCTACACGGAGGAGAAACCGATTTCGTTCAACCCGTTCTACACCGATGATTACGTGTTCGACGTGGAGAAGAAGGACAGTATCAAGACATTGCTGCTGACGCTCTGGAAGTCGGAGGACGACAAAGTGACGAAGACGGAGAGCGGCGAACTGGGCAGTGCGGTGAACGCCTATATCGAGTGTATCAGGGCTGACAGGAGCATCATCCCCTCGTTCAACACCTTCTACGAGTATATGCGTGACGACTACCGCCGCGAACTGGCAGAACGTGAGATAAAGGTGGAGAAGTCCGATTTCAACATCGACAATATGCTCACCACCATGCGGCAGTATTACCGGGGAGGACGCTACGACTTCCTGCTCAACTCCACGGAGAACATCGACCTGCTCGGCAAGCGGTTCATTGTCTTCGAAATTGACAGTATTAAGGAAAATCGCGAACTTTTCCCTGTGGTAACAATCATCATCATGGAAGCCTTCATCAACAAGATGCGCCGTCTGAAAGGCGTGCGCAAACAGCTGATAGTGGAAGAGGCTTGGAAGGCTCTCTCTTCGGCGAACATGGCTGAGTACCTGCGCTATATGTACAAGACCGTGCGCAAGTATTACGGGGAGGCAATCGTGGTGACGCAGGAGGTGGACGACATCATTTCCTCGCCCGTCGTCAAGGAGAGCATCATCAATAATTCCGACTGCAAGATACTCCTCGACCAGCGGAAGTACATGAACAAGTTTGATGCCATACAGTCCCTGTTGGGGCTGACGGAGAAGGAGAAGTCGCAGATACTCTCCATCAACATGGCGAACAACCCGTCAAGGCTCTACAAGGAAGTCTGGATCGGACTGGGCGGCACGCAGTCGGCGGTCTATGCCACCGAAGTTAGTGCTGAAGAGTATCTGGCGTACACCACTGAAGAAACGGAGAAGGTGGAGGTTTACCGTCTGGCGGAGCAGCTGGGCGGCGACATCGAAGCCGCCATCCGGCAGCTTGCCGAAAGACGAAGGAATAAGTAAAAACAGATTCATCAACTAAAAAAGAAAATGCGTATGAGTATATCAAGAACGAAAATGCTGCAAGTCAGCAAGTGTTTAATCGGGCTGGCGGTCATGATGCTGCAATCCTGCGATGTAGCGGACAATCGCCGTGATCTGCTTTGCGGGAACTGGGAAAGTGTGGAAGGCAAGCCCGACGTGCTTATCTACAAGGAGGGCGAAGCCTATAAGGTGACGGTATTCAAGCGGAGCGGCATCCGCCGCAAACTAAAGCCGGAAACCTATCTCTTGCAGGAGGAGAACGGCAACCTGTTCATGAACACCGGCTTCCGTATCGACGTGTCCTACAACGAAGCGACGGACATCCTGACCTTCTCGCCGAACGGGGACTACGTGCGTGTGAATCCGAAACCGGACCATCCGATAAGCGAGCAATAACGATAACCACTAAAATCCAAAGTAACATGAGAACAAGAATAACATTTATTATCTGCCTGTGCCTGTTTGCAGTCGGCAGGGCAAGCGCACAGTGGGCGGTGATAGACCCGTCCAACATCGCGCAGAGCATCGTGAACACTTCCAAGAACGTGGTACACACTTCCACGACCGCCCAGAATATGATAAAAAATTTTCAAGAGACGGTGAAGATTTACGAGCAGGGCAAGAAGTATTACGACGCACTCAAATCCGTGAACAATCTGGTAAAGGACGCCCGGAAGGTGCAGCAGACCATCCTGATGGTGGGTGACATCACCGACACCTATGTGACCAGCTTCCAGAGGATGATGCGTGACGACAACTTCACGGTGGAGGAACTGGGAGCCATCGCCTTTGGCTACACCAAGCTGTTGGAGGAATCCAACGACGTGCTGACGGAGCTGAGGAACGTGGTGAACATCACCACGCTCTCCATGACGGACAAGGAGCGCATGGATGTGGTGGAACGCTGCTACTCCAAGATGAAGCATTACCGCAACCTCGTGAGCTACTACACCAACAAGAACATCAGCGTGAGCTACCTGCGTGCGAAGAAGAAAAACGACCTCGACCGCATCATGGGGCTGTACGGCAGTATGAACGAAAGATACTGGTAGCCTATGGAGTTCGACAACCTTCACCAGATTCTCCGCTCGCTCTACGAGCAGATGATGCCGCTGTGCGCCGACATGGCGGGCGTGGCGAAAGGCATCGCCGGGCTGGGCGCGCTCTTCTATGTCGCTTACCGGGTATGGCAGTCGTTGGCGAGAGCCGAACCGATAGACGTCTTCCCGATGCTCCGCCCCTTTGCCATCGGTCTGTGCATCATGTTCTTCCCTACGGTGGTGCTTGGCACGATAAACAGCGTCCTCTCGCCCGTCGTGCAGGGTACGGCGAAACTGCTCGAAACGCAGACTTTGGACATGAACAAGTACCGGGAGCAGAAAGACAGGCTGGAATACGAGGCGATGGTGCGCAATCCCGAAACCGCCTACCTCGTGTCCAACGAGGAGTTTGACAAGCAACTGGAGGAATTGGGCTGGTCGCCCTCCGACATGGTGACGATGGCGGGGATGTATATCGACCGGGGGATGTACAAGATGAAGAAGGGCATCCGCGATTTCTTCCGCGAGATACTGGAACTGATGTTCCAAGCCGCCGCCCTCGTGATAGACACCATCCGCACCTTTTTTCTCGTGGTGCTGGCGATACTCGGTCCGATAGCCTTCGCCATATCGGTATGGGACGGCTTTCAAAGTACACTCACACAGTGGATATGCCGCTACATACAGGTTTATCTGTGGCTGCCCGTGTCGGATATGTTCAGCACCATACTGGCGAAGATTCAGGTGCTGATGCTGCAAAGCGACATCGAGCGCATGCAGGCTGACCCGAACTTCTCGCTGGATTCGAGCGACGGTGTGTATATCGTCTTCATGATCATAGGAATCATCGGCTATTTCACCATCCCCACGGTAGCAGGCTGGATTATCCAAGCCGGAGGCATGGGAAGCTACGGTCGCAACGTGAACCAGACGGCAGGACGAGCCGGAAGCATGGCGGGCAGCGTGGCGGGTGCAGCCGCAGGAAACGTGGTCGGACGTGCCGGGAAACTGCTGAAATAATCAACTGACAATTAAAAACGAATAAACAACAATGGAATTTAAGTCACTCAAAAACATCGAATCATCGTTCAGGCAGATACGCCTGTTCGGTATCGTCTTCCTCTCGCTGTGCGCCGTGATAACGGTATGGAGCGTGTGGAGTTCCTACCGCTTCGCGGAGCGGCAACGGGAAAAGATTTACGTGCTGGACAACGGCAAGTCGCTGATGCTGGCTCTCTCGCAGGACTTGTCGCAGAATCGTCCGGCGGAGGCAAGGGAACACGTGCGCCGCTTCCACGAGCTTTTCTTCACACTCTCACCCGAAAAGAGCGCGATAGAGCATAACGTGAAACGCGCCCTGCTGCTGGCAGACAAAAGCGTGTACAACTACTATTCGGACTTCGCCGAGAAGGGATACTACAACCGCATCATCGCCGGAAACATCAATCAGGTGCTGAAGGTGGACAGCGTGGTATGCGACTTCAACGGCTATCCCTACCGTGCCGTGACCTACGCCACACAGAAGATCATCCGGCAAAGCAACGTCACCGAGCGCAGCCTCGTGACCACGTGCCGCCTCTTGAACTCGTCCCGTTCGGACGACAATCCCAACGGTTTCACCATCGAGGGATTCACCATCATCGAGAACAAGGATTTACAAACCATCAAAAGGTAAACGGATATGAAGAAAATCAAAAAATCATTTTGGCGTGCGTACTGGAAGCTCCACGACAAAAAGAAAATGCTGGTGGCAAGGCTCAAAGGCTATCTGGACGGTTTGCCCCCGAAGACACGCAGGCGCATCGTGCTGGCGATGCTCGCCGCCTTCGCGGTGCTTGCCATCTACACCTTCGGCAAAGCCGTCTATGACATCGGCAGGAATGGCGGCAGCCGGATAGTAACAGACCATGCCGGACAGGTGGGACTGTCCGTAAAGCCGTAAAACAATCACAACGTAATACCTTATTTATATGGAACAGACGAAGAATGAACCTAAAAACGAGAATAAGGCGGCTCCCGACAATGGGAAACCGAAGAAGGAGCGCAAGCCGCTGACCGAAGCCCAAAGGCTGAAACGTCAGAAAATGATAGTGCTGCCCGCTATGGTGCTGGTATTCATCGGTGCTATGTGGCTGATATTCGCCCCGTCTTCCGACAAGGAGCAGCAACCGGGAACGGGTGGTTACAATATCGAAATGCCCGACGCTGACAAGGCGAACCGTCAGATCATCGGCGACAAGGTGAAAGCCTACGAACAGGGGGCGATGGAGGAACGGCAGGAGAACCGCAGCCGCACCATGCAGGAGCTGGGCGATATGTTCGACCGCGAAGTGGCGGAAACGGATAGCGGCAGGGACTTCGACCTTGCCAATCCCGGAGGCATGGAAGAGAATGTGAAGTCCGCCCCGAAGACCATCCAATCATCCGCAGCCGCCTACCGCGACCTCAATGCCACGCTCGGCAACTTCTACGAGCAGCCAAAGAACGACAATGCGGATATGGACGAACTGTTAGAGCGTATCGCCTCGCTGGAATCGGAACTGGAAACCGAGAAAGGCAAGGCATCCGCTATGGATGACCAAGTGGCACTCATGGAGAAGTCCTATGAACTGGCGGCGAAGTACATGGGCGGGCAGAACGGCACACAACCACCTGTCGGACAGGCGGCAGAGCCTTACCCCGTGCAGAAAGCCGGAAAGAACACTGCTGCACCTGTCAGGCAGGTAACGCATCAGGTGGTATCTTCGCTCTCACAGCCGATGAGCAACGCTGAGTTTGTCGCCTCCTTCTCGCAGGAGCACAACCGCAGTTTCAATACGGCGGTGGGTGTCACGACTGTATCGGACAGGAACACCATATCGGCGTGTGTCTATGGGGCGCAGAGTGTGACTGACGGGCAGGTGGTAAGATTACGGCTGCTGGAGCCGATGGCAGTGGCGGACAAAATCATACCCCGCAATGCAGTGGTGGTAGGCACGGCAAAGATTCAGGGCGAACGACTCGATATTGAAATTACTTCGCTGGAGTACGCAGGTACGATTATCCCGGTAGAACTGGCGGTGTATGACACGGACGGACAGCCCGGCATCTTCATTCCAAACTCGATGGAGATGAACGCCGTCAGGGAGGTTGCCGCCAACATGGGCGGCTCGCTGGGCAGCAGCATTAATATCTCCACCAACGCAGGGGCGCAGCTCGCCTCCGACTTGGGCAAGGGGCTGATACAAGGCACGAGCCAGTATATCGCCAAGAAGATGCGTACCGTCAAGGTGCATCTGAAATCCGGATACAAGGTCATGCTATATCAGGACAGAGATTGAAAACAATAACAATCAACGACTAAAAAACAACAACCAAATTTTTATTTACCACTAAAATCCAAAGTAGAATGAAAAAAGTAATCATCATGCTTGCCCTCGCTATGGGCATCGCAACTGCCAACGCGCAGGAGAACGTAACCGTTGTAACGGACAACGGAAGTGAACAACCGACCTTGACAAAGGGGGTCTATCCGCAGAAGGAGGCGGACGGCGATCTGTATCACGGGCTGACAAAGAAGCTGACCTTCGACCGCATGGTTCCCCCGCACGGCTTGGAAGTGACCTACGACAAGACCGTCCACGTCATTTTCCCCTCGGAGGTGCGCTACGTCGATTTAGGCTCGCCCGACCTGATTGCGGGTAAAGCCGACGGAGCGGAGAACGTCATCCGCGTGAAAGCGACCGTGAGGAACTTCCCGAACGAAACCAATATGTCCGTGATAACGGAGGACGGGAGTTTCTATACCTTCAACGTGAAATATGCCGATGAACCGCTGCTGCTCAACGTGGAGATGTGTGACTTCATCCATGATGGCGAGAAGGTGAACCGCCCGAACAACGCGCAGGAAATCTACCTGAAGGAGCTGGGCAGCGAAAGCCCAATGCTGGTGCGCCTTATCATGAAGTCCATCCTGGGGCAGAACAAGCGCGAGGTGAAGCATATCGGCTGCAAGCGATTCGGCATCCAGTACCTGCTGAAAGGTATCTATACGCATAACGGGTTACTCTATTTCCACACGGAGATAAAGAACCAGAGCAACGTGCCTTTCGATGTGGACT